>ENA-OYXH01000109-OYXH01000109.1-human-gut-metagenome-genome-assembly--contig:-NODE-109-length-36008-cov-6.786610_pt1 | contig 36008 bp, 34 predicted proteins | sample MGYA00244844_ERZ653420 | MGnify/ENA primary metagenome ERZ653420 (study PRJEB26926, sample SAMN06164998) | human gut metagenome | biome: ENVO:00009003; feature: ENVO:2100002; material: ENVO:00002003... | reverse complement strand
GGCTCGGAGATGTGTATAAGAGACAGTCATAACCGTTTCGGATAATACTGCGTGTAGACGACAAACAGGTCCTTTTTGCATTCTCTGCTTTACCTTTCTTATACTCAGGATACACCTTCTCTACCTCTTCTACGGTAATATCCGGATTTTGCTTGACCAAAGGATAAAGCTTCATAAAGGTGGCCTTGCCAACAGACCTCAGCCTGTTATCCAATGCATACGCTTTATCCTCATCGTATTGATCTATAACTGTCTTGCTGCGCTTCTTTGAAGCTTTCTTTGGCTTGTCTTTGAAAATTTCCTTCCTCCAGTTCTTGATTTGATATTCTGATACCGACCAGTGAATCTTGCCTACCGTGTCCGTCACTTTTTCCTGCCCAGGAATCTGCATCAGTGTCTGCAGCTCGGCATATTCCTCAGGAAATTCTGCTTTCACATAATCTTGCACTATATTGATAAGCTCTTGCTCTTCACCCAGGTTTTTTCCATCATAAGCCACATAGTCTTGCTTAGGTATCACAAAAGAATTAAGAGGGTGTACCAAGCGAAGAAAATGCGCTACAAGTACAGCGTATTCATTCTCCGTAAATGAACGGTCGACACGCCGGATGTGTGCCGGGTCCAATTCCCACTCCGCTCTTTTAGGATTAGGAAATACCTTAGTTAACCGTTGTTTCCCGGCAAAATTATAACCCACAGGAAGAATATGCGCCAAATACCACCCCGAATCATTCAAGTTAATATGGCTATAGTTATTGCACTTATAATAGGCAAGTTTTCGTTCTTCTTTGTCTATTTTAAAGCCGCACACTACATTTTTCTGATTGAGATGCTCCACTAAATCGGATGCAGTATAGCACTTGCCATGAAGTTTTAAGGCCGCAAAAGGCATGGCAAATGTATTGTCACAGAATAAAGTTTTCAATCCATCCTGATATTCAGACAGAAATCCTCTACGCAACAAAAAATACTTTTCTCTTGGTGCACTCCCATAAAGCCGGATAGCAAATACAGCATCCGGACGTTTCACATACTCAAGCAGTGCCTTATGTATAGCCTGGATGGTCGCTTTATGCTGAAACTGCCACTTAATTATCTGATTGAAGAAATCGGTGGCATTCTCTGCAAGCCCTTTCTTAGGAAAACTTACCACACCTTTTTTTTTGATGTCGAAAATCATATTGTTTATCGCTGAAGAATACGGGATGTGCTGATTTTTCATACTGGTATTATTTTTAAGTTGTTATTCAAGTATTTCTTTTGGTGTGGCAATATTACAAATAAACCGCAACGACTCCACTATTTGTCTTCAATAATTTTCAAGAGATACTCTATACGCATAATTTTCACTCCACACACGAGGAAAGCTGCACAGAAATCCATAACTTTGAAGAAAGTTTATCAGAAAAAGTCAACCCAAACAAGATAACATGAAAAAAGTAATTGTGATTTCAACCAGTCTGCGTACTGGTTCCAACAGCGACATGCTGGCCGACAAATTCATGGAAGGTGCCCTCCAGGCAGGCCACGAAGTAGAAAAAATCTCACTCATCGGAAAAGATATACGTTTCTGTCGCGGATGTTTAGCTTGCCAGAAATTGGGCAAGTGTGTGATTCAGGACGATGTAGACGCTATCATGCAGAAAGTACTGCATGCAGATGTCATCGTATGGGCTACCCCGATTTATTATTTCGAAATGAGCGGACAGATGAAGGTGCTCATCGACCGTATGAATGCATTGTATACTCTGGATTACCAGTTCCGCGACGTCTATATGCTGACCGTGGCAGCCGAAGAAGAACCGGAGGTTCCTCAACGTGCCGAAGCGGGTCTCACGGGCTGGATTGACTGCTTCCCGAAGAGTCGCCTGGCCGGCACACTCTTCTGCGGCGGAGTGGCTGACCCACGCGCCATCAGCGGACACAGCAAGCTAAATGAAGCTTACGAGATGGGGCTCCATTGCTGATAAGATTTCAGAAAAAAACTGCGCCGGACAAAGTGACTCATGCGATATCACCACCTCTAGAGAAATTTAATAACTCTTGTTCCGGAGCTCCAGTGTCACGTCCATATAAGAACGCTTGCCTTCAATGTAGTCGGCATACAAAGTTTCCGCATCCTTACCTTTCAGGATGCGGCACTTGCCGCACGACTCGCAATCGTGCAGGCACTTCCAGGCATCTAGCACATACGCCCTGCGAGCTTCCTGGGTGGATTGTTCAATTGGAGGAGGTGTCATAGATTCTGTTTTACTTTATACAATACTACGCAAATATATCAGTTTTGTTCATTATCTTACAAGGAAAAATCACCGTAACCATGAAACAAGAACTCCTACACTCCTGCCCCGAACTGATTGACTACATCAATGAAACGGGTTTCCTTCCCTTGCTAAGCATGGGCATTGCCGGATGGTCAGCCGAAGAAGTCACGGACGAAGACTGCCAGTACACCCGTTTGCCCGACGGCGGATGGGAATGGCCGCTTTGGGAATGGAAAGGTGCCATCCTGCAAGAAAGCGGTTGCGCATACGGCAAGTTCTTCAAGGACAAAGCCGCATTCATCAGCCGTGAGTGGTGGCCCGACTTCTGCAATTACCGGCGGAGCATTTTTCCTTATCCGGAGGCGGGAAACATTGAAGAAACCATCCTCGACGTACTAAGATGCGAAGGCAGCCTGATTACACGGGAACTGCGTGCGGCATGCGGATTTACAGGACCGAAAATGCGGAGCCGCTTCGATGCCTATCTCACCCGACTGGAAATGGGCGGCTACATTGTGACGGAGGATTTTATCTACCCCCTCGACCGCCACGGAAGGGAATATGGCTGGGGCTGGTCACTGCTCACCACGCCCGAACGTCTCTTTGGACGGGAGGCCTGCCACCCCGACCGCAGTCCGCAGAAATCACGTGAACGGATGCTCACCCAGTTCCGGAAGATACTGCCGCATGAGTCTGAAAAGACGTATGCAGTCCTACTGAAATAAGTCTACAGGAACATCGTCAGCAACGGAATGCTCAGCACGGAAAGCAAGGTAGTAAGGAAGGTCCCTTCTGCCATGATGACCTCCCCTTTCTGATACTGGATACAGAACAGGGTGCCGTACGAAGCTACGGGCATGGCCGCCAACACCACATTGATATTGGCAATGGTTTCGTCCACCCGGCAAAGGCGTGAGAGATACAGAATAAGGAGTGGAACCAGCATCAGACGCAAGGCCGACATCAGGTAGATGGCCGTATTGCCAAACATCCGGCGAATAGGCACACGAGCAATGGACGAGCCGATGATAAGCAGCGCAGCAGGCACAGTGACATTTCCCAACAGGACAAACGGGGTACTGATGACACGGGGAGGTACCCATCCGGTCACTACAATCAGAATGGAGAGGTACGACGCAATCATAGCCGGACAGTAAAGAGTACGCCAGTCAAAACGCATCTTTCCCTGACCGCCTGAAATAAACAGGGTACCGAACACAAAAATCAGCAACGTGCTAGGGAAATTAAGAATGCTGGCATAGAACACCGCACTGGCTCCGAAAATGGAAGCCACGATGGGATAGCCTATGAAACCCACATTACCGAATGCCAGCATGAAACTGTAAATACCGCGGTCGGACAGTTTGACGGGCAAATAGCGCGGAAGCAGAAAGGCTAACCCGATAAGCACCACGTAGGTAGCAAAACCTACCACGAGCAAAGGCAGAATCAGCTTCTTGTCGGGAAGCGTGTCGCCCATCACCGACGAAAGTATCAGACTGGGACACGTCACGTTGATAACCAGTCCCGAAAGTTTGCGGTCGAAATCCGCATCCATCATTTTCTTCTTACTCAGATAATAGCCGATGATTACCAGAATAAACAGGATAATCATCTGTGTAACGATTGCATCCATTGTTTCTTCTTACCTTAAAAAAAGTCGTGCAAAGATACAGATTTTTCTTTACTATTTCATGTTCACCATTAATCGGCTTTTCGTACATTTGCACCGCATTTTAAACGTATTGAACACACACCGGGCTATTTCTTTCGGGAGGTAGCCATGTTTATATAGAACCACTTAAAAACAAAAGCAATGGAAACTTTTTATGACGTAGTAGCAGGCAATCAGCTTGTATTGGTGGACTTCTTCGCCACCTGGTGTCAACCTTGTAAAATGATGCACCCGATTCTGAAACAGGTGAAAGACGTGCTGGGCGACCGCATCCGTATCATCAAGATTGATGTGGACACACACAGCGAATTGTCTCAGAAATACCAGATTCAGTCCGTCCCCACCCTCATGCTGTTCCGCAACGGGGAAGTGCTCTGGAGAACCAGCGGCGTGATGCAGAAGGCTGAGCTGCTCAGTACGATTGATCCGTTTCTGAGATAATAATGCGCACGAAAAACAACATCGCACAAAGTACAATAAAAATGACGAGAAAAGAAAAAATCATATCTTTTGCCTGGCAACACTTACTGCTCTTCGTTGCCTTGTACATCATGACACTGGGAATTGCCGCCTGCGTAAAGAGCATGCTGGGAGCAAGCGTCATCAGTGTATTGCCCTATGTATTTCATGATGCGGGAACCGGCGGACTGACACCGTCACTGACCATCGGGCAATACACCTTCATCATGAATGCCCTACTGGTAGTGGGGCAAGTGGGAGTACTCCGCCGGCACTTTGATCCGGTCCAACTGTTCCAGTTGCTCGTGGGGTTTGTATTCGGCATGTTAATCGACCTGAACCTCTACCTTCTTTCATGGCTGCAACCCGAAGCTATATGGGAGAAAGCCGTGGCCCAACTGGCCGGATGCACTATTCTGGCAGCAGGCATTGCGCTGGAGGTAAGATGCGGCAGCGTGACCATGCCGGGAGAAGGCTTTCCCGTCGCCATCAGCAAAGTAACGGGCATAGAATTTCCGAAAGTCAAGATTGTGGTAGACGTTTCACTTGTGCTTCTCGGCATCGTCTTCTGCTACATATTCTTCGGAAAATGGCAATGGCACATCATCGGAGTAGGTACGCTGTTTGCCATGTATTATGTAGGATGGACCGTACGTATTGCCAGCCACCACCTGAAATGGTTCGACCGTCTGCTCAAGTACCGTCCGGGATTCCGGAGATACATCTACGGACTGGCAAGATATATTTACAGAAAGTAGGCACACGAGAAGAATCTCCCCCGCCACAAGCGCAGGTTTGTCATTTAATAATTAATTTTGCACCCCGATTACACAATTACATCTACCCGCACATGAAAAAACTAAGCAAAAATGCCATTATCGGCTATCCAGCAGGAATTATCACCGGTATTACTTACGGATTAAATCCCTTATTTGCGGTTCCGCTGATGAAGAACGGTGCCGCCACAGAGTCCATACTTTTCTTCCGCTACGCTTTCGCGGTGCTGCTTTTAGGCCTGTTCCTGCTGCTCCGCAAACAAAGTTTCCGGGTTTCAGGAAAGCAAATCGGCGTATTGTTCGTCCTCGGACTGCTTTACACCTCCAGCAGCATCTTTCTTTTCGATGCATACGAATACATCGCTTCCGGACTGGCTACTACGCTGGTATTCCTTTACCCCGTCCTCGTGGCCATTATCATGGTATTCCTGAAAGTAGTTCCCTCATGGCCGGTATGGCTTGCCATTGCCGCCACCTTCGGAGGTGTGCTCATCATGACACAAAGTGACGGTTCACAAACCATCAACCCCATCGGTGTGCTGCTCTCCATCGCCTCGGCACTAGTGTATGCTCTCTTCATCGTCATCATCAACCGCAGCAAGGCCATTGCCGGCATATCCAACTCCCTCCTCACCTTCTATGCACTCATGGTAGGAGCCATTGTCTTTATCGGAAAAATCCTCAGTTCCGACACCGCGATAACGGCCGGAATCACTACCGGAACAGACTGGCTTAACCTTGTGGGACTTGCCCTGCTGCCAACCATCGTTTCCACGGCCACCCTCGCCATTGCCTCCCGTAACATCGGGGCCACCAAGGCTTCTGTACTCGGCGTATTCGAACCCATCACCGCCATCATTGTCGGCACACTGATGTTTGGCGAACCGCTGACCACCAACATTATTGTCGGTATTTCCATTGCCATGGTAGCCGTCACGTTCATGATTACCGTGACCAAGCGATAACGTATATAGAGCAAGTAAAGACATGAGAGACTTTGCCGCAATAGATTTTGAGACCGCCAACAACCAGCGCTCATCCGTATGCTCGGTGGGCGTGGTCGTGGTGCGCGACGGCGAGATAGCCGATACCTTTTATTCCCTCATCAATCCGGAACCGAATTATTACACATACTGGTGCTCACAGATACACGGACTCACCCGTGAAGATACCGAAGACGCACCGGTATTTCCTGCCGTATGGGCACAGATTGAGCCGTTAATAGAGGGACTGCCGCTCGTGGCCCACAACCGTCCCTTCGATGAGAGCTGCCTGAAAGCCGTCTTCCGCGTCTATCAGATGGACTATCCCGACTATGAGTTTTATGACACCCTATGCGTGGCACGCAGAGCATTTCCGGAGCTCCCCAACCACCAGTTGCACACCGTGGCCGCCGCCTGCGGATACCGTCTGGAAAACCATCACCACGCACTGGCCGATGCTGAAGCCTGCGCGTGGATAGCCAGAGAAATTCTGTAACCCCTCTTACCTAGAAATACGATTCAGAACAATATGCAGATGATTTTGACCTTTTAGAATGGACAGGCAAAAGCTAAATTTGCTTTGTAAAAGTTCAAAATTCTCATCTTATGAAAAACAGCAATGTAAAATCAAATGCCGAATTTATCGGAAAACTGATTGCAGATAACCGTACCTGGTCGTTTAAGGAACTGAAATCAGCAAGCAGTTTCTCAGATATGGAGTTAGCCTTAGCTTTAGGATGGCTTATGCACCAGAATCACATCCTTCTGAAAGAAGAAAATGAAGAAGTATGTTTTTCTCAAGACTTCAACCCTTATCAATATTTATAACCCTTTATGGATGACACATTCACGATAAGGTTCGATTTATCCATAGGGTATATCAGCTATAAGTTCATCAAAAATGCAGACGATACTTACCACATTATCCGCACGCAATACCTGATGAACTGCAAAAAGACACAAGGTTGGGAGCATGTCAGCCAGGAGGAGGTCGCCAAGCTAAAAAGAGAGTTCATGGGAAAATAAATTAAAAAGCACGGAAATCATTCAAACGTTTCTGGTGCTTTTTATTTTGCCCGCCATGCACATAAAAACTGCCGGACAATCCTCCTTTCAACTCAGAATCTTGTCCGACAGTCTAACAAGTATGATGACAAAAGGCTGCTCTCCTACTTTCTTCTTACCGCCCTGTGTCTTGCAGGTATTGTGACACCTTCCTCATGTAATCAATACACGCATCCGAATAGCGGTTGCGGCTCTTCTGATACAATCCCTGTGCATCAAGCAACTCCGACAGAGAGGTTATTCCAGATTTGTAATGGCTGGTCTGCATCCGAAGGTTCTCTTCCGATTCCCTGACAGCCGACTCCGCCAGTGCAATCTGTTTGTACGACTCCGTCAGCAGGTTCCAGCTTTGCTGCATTTTCAGTTGCAGTTTCTCGCTTCCGTCCTGTTGCTGGCGTAGGGCTTTCTTCTCCTCCAGTCGGGAACGCTTGAACTTATGACTCCCTCCCCACCAGTCGGAAATAGGTACACTGACCGTAGCCATCATAATCCAATGGTTGCGGCTCTTGTCGAACATCAGGTCTTCGTATGCGTATGAAGCACCTATTCCTACCGTGGGAAGCTGTTGGCCCAGGGCGATTTTCCGCTTCAGTTCATGCACCTTTACATTCTTCTCCAGCAACTTATAAGTGGACAGTGAAGCCAGTGCAGTGGGATGGTCCACCAGATACTCACCGGGAGCTTTTATGTCGGCATGCAGTTCGGGCACATCGATGAACTTGGCTGAGTCCAGCGGGATGCCGATGTACTGACACAAGGCCATGCACGAAAGTTCCCGGCCATTCTCCACCTGCAACCTGGTACTCCGCAATTCATTCTGCTTCAGCTGCACGGTCAGCAGGTCATTCTGGGTTGTAAGTCCCATCTTCACGGCAAGACTCACATCCTTGTGCAGATTGTGCAGCAACGTATCAAGTACGTCAAGCGTCTTTTCGGCCTCTTTCAGAGAAACAATTTTCCAATAGTATGCTTCCGTTTCCAGTTCCACCTTATCCGCCGTCATGTCAAGCTGCAGGCGTGAAGCCTCCAAGGCTGTCCGGGCCAGTTTATTGGAATTCACAATCTGTCCCCCCGCAAAAACAGGCTGCAAGGCAGACACCGTTACCAGATTTCCCTCTTCCAGCACACCGACTTCTGTCGGAGTTTCCAGTCCCAGAGGCGGTATAGGCGGTATGGTTCCTTTAACCAGATTATCGTCGGCTTTATACGTGACAGCCCCTGCCGATATTTTGGGAAAATACTTGGTGAAAGCCTCCTTCCTCGTCTGGTTGGCAGCTTCCACATCCATCCTGCCCGTCTGTATGTCCGCATTGTTCTTCAAGGCCAGTTCCTTACAGGTTTCCAGTGTCAGCACCCGTTTTTCTTGTGCAGGAACCCCCTGCGAGGTTCCTGCAAACAATGCACTTAATAGCAAAAATCTTATCTTCATATTCCGTTTGGTGTAATCATTGGTTTTCTAATTGGAGAACTCTTTTTCTTTTCTTACTGCTTCCGCTGAATATCATCCAGTAGCACACAGGGAGTACCGTCAGCAGAAACAGCATCGTAATCAGCGTTCCGAAGAAGATGACAGTTCCCATGGGCATCCAAAGTCCGCTGCCTCCTAAAATCATGGGGATAACTCCCATGGAAGCAGCCGCCGAAGTAAGGAATATAGGACGCATACGACGGGAAGCTGAATAATAAATGGCATCTTTCACGCACAGTCCCTTGTCCCTCAGTTCCTCGGCATAATCCACCATGATGATTCCGTTACGGACAATAATTCCCATCAGACTAGTGATACCCAGTACACAAGTCACTCCGAAATCCAGCTGCATGGTCCACAGACCCACCGCCGTACCGAACACGCACAGTCCCATACTGCCGAAAATGAGCAGTGCAATGTTTACCCTGTGGAAATGCGCCAGCAGAATGAAGAAAATCATGAATGCAGCAATCTGCAAGGCCGTCATGATGGTAGGCATGTGGTCCTGATTCTCTTCCAGTTCTCCACCGTATTTGACTTTTATCCCGGCAGGCAGGTGCAAATCTTTCACCAGCTCGTCAACCTTGGCATTTACAGCCAGGGTATTGCAGCCCCTCACCGGTTCTCCCAGTATGGTAATGAGGTTTATTCCATTACGGCGGACTATCTGACCGTCTTTCCAGACAGGCACCACATGAGCAATCTGTCTCAAAGGTACATGGCTCAACCCGCCATACACCGGAATCTGCTCATTCATCAGGTCGGCATTGTCTGACTTATCCGATCGGACACTTTTCACCACAACGGGGATATTGTAATCTCCCTCCCATACATGGGCCAGCGGCAGACCATTTCCATAACGCATGGCCAGCGTGGTTTCCAGCTGCATGTTGTTCACACCCAGCCGTGAAGCCTCATCTTCCTTGAGCCTTACTTCCGTGCCGGAAAGCGGTTCGTTGCGGTCGGTCCGCACATGCTGTATTTCGGGCATGCGTTTCATCAAGGCCGCCACTTGCTGTGCATAATATTTCAGAGAATCCAAGTTCTCTCCGCTCAGTCTCACCTCAATGGGATAAGTTGCCATACTATATATCAGTTGCTTGAACTTGATGGTAGCCTCCGGAAAATAGTTTGTGTACCGGGGAGCCAGTTCATCCAGTATCTCCACGGTCTCCTTTACCCCCTTTGTGTTCACAATAAACTGGGCAAAGTTACTTCCCGGTATCTGAGGAGCGTATGACGAATGGAATCGCGGCGAATTACAGCCCTTGAATGAGGTGACAGACACCACCCGCTTGTCCTGCCGGATGATGCGTTCCAGGCTGTCTGCTACCATGGCCGTCTTTTCAATGGAAGTGCCGGTCGGCAGGTAGATTTCCACGGCAAACTGATTCCGGTCAGCCGTCGGCAGCATGCTTTGAGGCTGATGGGCCAGCATGACTCCTCCCACCACGATAGAAGCTACTCCGATGGCAACCACCGTTTTAGGATAAGTAAAACACCAGGCAAGCACCTTGTCATAAAAGCGCTGCAAGGCATCGAGGAAAGAGAAATGCTTTCCATCCTCCTGCTTCCTGACTATCGGCTTGCGGATAAAATAGAACTGCATGAAGGGTACCAGCAGTACGGCCACCAGCAAGGAGATGGCCAGAATCAGCGTAATGGCCCAGGGGAAGCTCAGCAGGAAGTCGTGCACCAGTCCGACAGTTATCATCAGAAACGGGAAGAAGGTGATACTGATGGCCAGCGTAGCCGACAAGATGGACTTGAAGAAATGAATCGTACTGTCTATCGAGGCATGCCAGCGCGACATTCCCTCCGACAAGCGTTCCAGATAGCTGTCTATAATCACAATCGAATTGTCCACAATCATTCCCAAGGTAACAATCAGGGCTGCCAGCGTAACCGTATTAAGTTCCACCCCGAAGGCATGAAACAGTCCCAGCGAAATAAAGATGGTGATGGGAATGGTAGAAGCAGCCACCAGTGCCACCTTCATGGGCAAAAGCAGCATGACCACTATCACCACAGCCACAATGGCAATCATCAGCTCGCGCAGGAAATTCTGCACACTGTCGTCCACCACCACACTCTGGTCGGTAATTCTGTAAATCCCCACATCCGGCGGCAAGGTACTTTTGTATTCATCCAGCGTTTTGTTCACCTCCTCACCCATCTTGACAATGTTCTGCCCTTTCTTCATCTCCACGCTGAGCAGAATACACTTCTTTCCGTTATTGGTAATATAGCTGTCAAAAGGAGTATACTCCTTTTTCACGTCGGCAATGTCCTTCAGACGGATGTTATTGCCCAGCGGATCAGTATACACGATGAGCTGCTGGATGTCGTAGACCGTATTCAGGGACTCGGCCACATAAATGGGATGGGTGTACGAATCATCTTTCACCCTTCCGCCCGAAGTGGCAAATCCCTTCGTCAACAGCTTGGCAGCCACCATCTGGTCATTCAGCGCATACTTCGACAGCTTGTCGTGGTTCAGCACCACCGAAATCTGTTCTTTCTGCATGCCATACACACTCATCCGCCCCACACTCTTCACCGTGCGCAGCCTGTCCTGCAGGTCGTCCATATACTCCTTGAGTTCCCGATAAGTCTTATCCTGACTCTCCATGGTGATAAGCAGTGCAGACGTATCGCCAAAATCATCCAATACCTGCAAGGCAAGCACATTGGCTGGCAGCTGAGGCTTGAACGTGGAGATGCCATGCTTGAACTTACTCCAGAACTCATCCTTATTGTTCACCTCATCGTTCAGCTCCACCTGAATATACACTATCCCATCCCGGTTGGTCGAGAAAGTTTTCTCCTTCTTTACCTCCTTGTAGCTGAAAATATAATTCTCCAGCGGCTTCGTCACCCGCTCCACCATCTCCTCCGAGGTATTGCCGGGTGCCACTGCCACCACCAGTCCCTGACGGACCGTAAAATCTGGGAACTCATTCTTTCGCATCTCGGGAAGGCTGTATATTCCCAGTGCCACCAGACAGCATACCACCAGAATGACAATCTGGCGATAATGCATTGCCCATTCTACCGCATTTCGTTTTTTCCGACTCATTTTTCAAATACATATTAAGGTTTTACAATGAAACGGCAGAACCTTCACACACTTTATGCTGTCCGGAGATAATGATTTCATCTCCACTTCCGATGCCGGATTCCACCACGACTCCTCCCGACGTATATTCGCCACAGGTGATTATCCGCTTGCTGGCCCTTCCATTCTGATTCACCCACACAAACGTCTGATTCTGCTCGTCTATCTGCACAATGTGCGAAGGAAGCAGAATGGCCGATTTCTCCCGGTTGCTCATCACGCATACGTCTGTCAACATGCCGGGTAACAGCACATGCTTCCGGTTTTCTACCGCAATCTTTACCTCATACGAGCGCGACAGCGGGTTTGCCACAATGCCCTTTTCCATGACCCGGCCTTCAAGACACAGATTTTCTGCGGCAGGAATGCATACCAGCGCCTCATCCCCAACCTGAATGTCGGTTATATCCCCTTCCGGCACAGACACCTTTATCTTGACCTGCTGCATGGAAACAAGATCCACCACCGGCACACCCGGCGCCACATTTTGTCCTATTTCCACTTTTTTCCCGGCAATCACCCCCTCAAACGGTGCCGTCAGCTGGCAGTCCTTCAGGTTTTTCCGGGCCACCTCTTCCATCGCCTTTGCCTGCTGAAGCTTGCTCTGCATGTCCACCCATTTAATTTCGGGCAGACTCTTCTCCTCGTACAGCACCTTCAGCCTGTCGTATGCATCCTGTGCCTGGTCCAACGACGCCTTTGCCGCATGGTAACTGCTGGTCAGTGCCGTAGCATCGATAGAGGCGATAGGCTGTCCCTTCACCACACGGTCACCCGTTTTCACATACACCTTGCTCACCGTCCCCGGTACAGAGAAACTTAAAGAACTGCCGCTGGATTCCTCCACCGTGCCAGAATATCGCTTTTCAGCCGCCAGCGTACGAGACGACACTTGCAACGTCTTGACCTTTATTGTTTTTTCTTGCGCAGAATCGTCGTGTGATTCATCCTGACATCCGGCCACAATGATGGGCATGGCCAGACATGTAACAAAAAACTTACTGTTCATATACTTCATTATTAAAAGTTACTGATAATACTGATTCGATAGACTATCTATGATTTTCGTTTGCAAATATCGGCTATCAGCCATCATAGAAAAAGGTCAATTTAAAGATGGAATTGTTCTTATTAATCAATAAAGTTGCACCGTGAGATTTTATAAAATATTTTTGCTCTCAAAACAGATAAAGATGAAAAAGATAGAATCCATATCCATCCAGCAACTGGATAACAGACAGTTTGTGCAGAACAGGCTGAAATTAGACATACTGTTGTCGGCCAACCTAGGGTTTGATGACACACTGTTCAAGTATCCGAGCCGGATGGATGCCTTTGCCGCCATCTTCTGCGTCAGCGGGAAGGCAGAAGTCCAGGTGAACCTCAAGAAATATACCCTTGAAAGCGGAACCATGGCGCTCCATGTACCGGAAAACATCATTCAAATCAACTCCTGCGAAAACCTGATTGTCTACCCCTTCATCATCTCGTCCGCATTCATACAGAAACTGCACATCGAGACAAAGGACCTTATCAACCTCTACATGGCCGCCAAGACCGTGCCAGTATTCAGCCTGCAATATGCCGACATCCATATACTGGAGAAATACTACTACCTGATGGAAAGCATCCTCCAGTCGGAAACCGGCTATAAGGACAACATGACCATCGGACTGACCACCTCCTTTCTATACAAGGTATACGACATTCTGGTCAGAAAGCTAAAAGAAAAAGAATACGTAAGAAAAGTACCGGAACGCTGCGAAACGGTTTTCGAAGACTTCATCAAGGAACTGAACCTCTTCCACGGCACGGAACACTCCTTGTCATTCTTTGCCCGAAGACTAAACTTCACCCCCAATTACCTTTCCTCCAGGGTGAAAGAATACAGCGGACGAACGGCTACCGAATGGATTGAAGAATCTGTCATCCTCGAAGCCAAAACCATGCTCAAGCACACCGACCTGACGATTCAGGAAATTGCCTACAAACTGAATTTCCCTACACAAACCTTCTTCGGGAAATACTTCAAGCGCATCACAGGCCTGTCGCCCAAACAATACCGCACCTCCTGACCAACGGCTGATTTGTCGTACTCCCTTCATGGCTTTTCTACACAAAACCTGTAACTTTGCCTGCACAATTAATCCATAACACCACACTCATGAAAATCCTGCTCGCCATCGATTCCTTTAAAGGCTGCCTTTCTTCCGAAGAAGTGGAAGCCGCCTTCTCACAGGCCCTCACCGCCCGCGGGGCAGAAGTCCGTTCCCTCCCCATGTCCGACGGAGGCGAAGGAATGCTTCCGGCCTTTATCACCGCCCTCCACGGGCAACTTCTCCAAGCGAAAGTACACGACCCGCTGATGCGTCCCGTCACCGCTTGCTACGGCATTGCTCCCGATGGAACCGCCGTCATTGAAACTGCGCAAGCCTGCGGGCTGACGTACCTGTCTGCCGAAGAACGCAATCCGTTAGTGGCCACCACCTACGGTGTAGGTGAACTCGTGGCACACGCCATACGGCACGGATGCCGGCGCTTCCTTATCGGACTAGGCGGAAGCGGTACGAGTGATGCCGGAAAAGGCATGCTTCAGGGCCTGACCGACTCCCTGGCTCCCGGCGACACGATAGAAGACGTGTTGAACGGTCCTCTGTCCGGCTGCCACTTCATCCTGGCCAGCGACGTACGCAATCCGCTCTACGGACCCGAAGGCGCCGCCCGCATCTTTGCCCCACAGAAAGGAGCCACTCCCGCGATGGTGGAAGAACTAGACCGACGCGCCCGTCAGTTTGCCGAAGAATCCGCCCGACGCATAGGCAGAGACGCATCCTTCCAACCCGGTGCCGGAGCTGCCGGCGGACTGGGATACGCCTTCCTGCAATACCTTCAAGCCACTACCCAATCGGGGGCCGACCTCCTGCTCGACCTCTGCAAATTCGACACCCTCCTGACACATACCGACCTCGTCATTACCGGCGAAGGACATGCCGACCGTCAGACACTCATGGGCAAGCTTCCCGAACGGGTGATGCGGCGGGCACAAGCACAGCATGTTCCCGTCTGGCTGATAGCCGGAAAAGCCAGCGACACCGAATCCCTGCTGAATGCCGGGTTCAGTCGGGTGGACAGCCTTACCCCCGACGATATGCCCCTTGAAGAAGCCATCCGTCCTGAAGTCGCCCGGGAGAATATCCACCAGTGGGTAGAAACCGTATGGAACCAGCTGAAAAAGTAGTATCTTTATCCAGAAATACACACATCCAAATTCCTAAAAACATGAAAGCTTATTCGTTACTGTATCTGTCGCTGTTTTCCTTTGCAGCACTCTCTGCATGCAAGCCCTCTGCTGCCGCTCAGGCAAAAAAGATAAAAGAAATGGAAAAGAAAGAGCTGAAAATGCTCAAGGAAGCCAAACCTGAAATCAGTGAATCAGAAGGCGACACCATAGAAGACTATTATGGCACCTCGCGTGAAGGACTGATCAACTGGGTACTCACCGATACTGCCACCCTCTCTTACCCTTTCACCCGAAGCATCGAAAAAAAATATGTCACCATTGCCACCTCAGACGACAACCTCCTGCGCATTTATTCATGGAACACCGGTCTGGGCGGAACCATGATTCGCTGGGACAACCTCGTCCAGTACAAAAGCGGAGATGAAGTAAAGTCTGCCCACCATTCGCTCGATATGCAGCTCCACCCCCAAGATAGCACAGAATCAGAAATAGACTATTGCAGTTTAATCGATACCATCTATACCCGCCCTTGTACAGACGGAAACATGCTCTACATAGCCTATAGCTACTTCAGAATATCAGGCGACTACTCTTTGCGCTCCCTGGTTGCCATGCAAATAGAAGACGGTAAACTTGTCGCTGCCCCCCGGTTCGTACGTCAGGGAAAACGCACAGACAATCTCCGCCTTGAACATACCGTAGGCGACTGGTATTTTCTTTCCAATCTGGGCGAAGGATGGAACTGGCTCTTCCAGTACGACGAAAAGTCACAGAACCTGTACGTGGCCACCACAGACAGCATCAACAGTCTCATTGACCGATACGACATCTACCATTTCAATGGCACCGACTTCGTCTATCAAAAAACCGGTGCTCCTTTCTGGCTGCATCCCCAACTGCACAACTATGAACGGTTAGCGTTGTTCTTCAGAACGAAAGATTACATGATACGCATTGACAACCTGGGCGGAGAAACCATGCGATATGCTTCCTGGGAAAAAGGAAAACAGATGTCAGACAAACCCGACCTGGTACTGACTGGTAAATTTATCGAGAAAGACGGGTCGTTCATATTTTCCGAAGGAAGCTACCGCTATCTCGTTGTTCCCGATACTTACAAGTATATGTTAAAAGTACAGCACAACGGAAAAACCATCCTGCAACAAACTCAAGAAGCAGAAGAATAGAAGTACATCTGCGCTGACTTTATAAAGCAAACAACCGGGGCCGGCGGCACAACCTGTTGCAGTTGTCCGCCAAGGCCCCATTGGAAAACACAATGCCCTCCATCTTCATCACTCCCCAGTCTTCGTGAGCATGCCCATATAGGTGATAGCGAGGCTTCACTTCCAGCACCCGCCGGCGAAGCGGTGCATTCCCCCAATGCGTTCCGGCCGACTTGTCCAGCAACATCACCGGAGGCTCGTGCGTAAGGAGCACATCCACCCCGTCAGGAATTAAACTTTCCGGATGATTGTAAGCCAGGCCGAAGAACCTCACCCCGTCTATCACGCACCCACGGTCTTGCAGAAAGTGCATCCCGTCGGGCAGGTCCTCAATCCCCTCCGCATCCCAGAGGCACAAATCATGATTCCCTGTCACAAATAGCTTATGAGGATACGGAAGTCCCGCAAACCAGTTCAGGAAGTCAAGCACTTCCTCTTCCGTTCCATTTTCTGTAAAATCTCCGCAATGCACCACCACATCCGCCTCTGGAAGTTCCGTCAGCCATGCATGTTGATTATGCGTATCTGATAATTGAAGAATTCTCATTGAATTGAAATATGAATGTTATTAGTTTCTGTTTCACCCTCTCCAAACACCTTATAATCGGAAAGCCCCAGCTCCTCATACCTATGGCCTGCTTCCTTATGAATAGAAATGATCCCTATCCGAGGTTTTACAGCCTGGCATACCTCTCTTAAAGTCTGTACATCGGCATGACCGCTTGTGTGAAAACCATCTTTTACTCCATCGTATATCCGACCTGGGAAAAGGCTACGAATACGAATTACCTCCTCATTCGCACTTTCTGAATCTGGCTCTGCGTACCCGCTCCACATGGAATAAATCAACCAAAGCTGCTCGTCATTATACACGTCAAGCATTCCTTTTATCAACCTGAAACTACTTGCACGGACAAGCATGAGAAATCCCGTAGACTGAAGTTTATCTTTCACCTTCTTCGTCCGATAATTAATCAACTCAAACGCATCAAACCGAAAGCAGTCCGACTTTTTCCCTGCATACCTCGTAAAAATATCCAATACGCTTTTCTGGTATTTATCCACAATAAATAGGCGCTTCGTCTCTTTACAGGCCTGATGAAACGCTGCCAAGCGTTCCAAATCCGTCGAAGAACAAAGAGCAAATACGTACTTGTGCATACGTAAAGCCTGAATTACATGATGAGTTATCTCACCTTCCGTGAGGACGTGCTCCTGTTTCCGGCCTAGCATCGTACCTTCGGTAATAAGCACATCAACGTTTCCAATCCATGTTTCTAATGTAGGAAACAATCCTTTCCCTAAAAAGCCATGTCCACGGAAGTCCCCCGTATGAAGAATCCTTTTTCCTTCACACTCAATCAGCAACATATACGCATCGAAAGCTGAATGGCTCACAAAATACGGCGTAACGAATATCTTGCCTTTGCCAGATACATCCATACGTCTGGCAGTATGGTAAGTGTGCATTCTTTTCACTGCTTCCACCTGTTTTGTATAATCACCGTGAGCCATCAAGGCCTCATACTTACCAAGCAACACTTTTTTGGCGCCCGCACCAAGATATTGCGGCACATGAGCCGGAACCAGATGATGCAGTCCGACATGGTCACCATGATAATGCGTATAGAACACCGCATCTGCCCCTTCAGTGATTTCCGCCACTTGTCCGGCTGTCAGTTCCACTTTTCCCGTCCCCGGAAGATTGCTTCCCAAGTCAATCAGGACCTTACATCCTTCCGTCGAGATTTCCGTAATACACCCGCCTATCTGGTTAGCCCCCCGATGAATCGTGATGTTCATAGTTTCAAAAGCGGTTTCTGTTCGTCCATGATGCAAATGCACGGCTGCCCGATTTCGTCACACGCCTTCTTGAAACGCTCCATCTCCGGGCCAGCGTATGCCAGATAGAATTCAGGCTTCTCAATCGGGATTTTTACACCCTCAAGTTCTTTCGGCAAGATTCCAAACTCTACCTTTGCCGACAATACACCTTCCATTTCCTGCACAAATTCACGATACCCTCTGTCGCTTCCTAAGGTATCCTTAAACTTGTTGATATGGTCCTGCACTCCAGACTTCATATTCTTATTAAAAGAACCATCCCCTTTCAGTCCCGTAGCCCCTATCCCTTTTTTCAGTTCAATGACAGCCAGCCTAAAATTCTTTCCAGGCTGCACGGCAATGATGTCAAAGCGAGGATGAGAATATTCATTCGAATGATAGCTGACACTTTCATCGTCCGTAACCGAAAACTCAATATCTATCACTATAAAATCAGTCTCTTCCCCTTTACGATTACACACTGATATTTTTTGTTGCAGCAATCTTTCTTCATGCGCTCCATCCGCTTCTTCTAACAATGCCTGGTTCCATTTATCCATCACCTTTCCTGCCTCCTTAAAATATGCTTCCGGAGTTTCAATCTTCATCAATCCATCACTTTTTGCTTTCAAATCCGCAAAAACCTTTTGAGCCTCGGCCACAGACAAGCATTGTTCTTTCCCAATCTTTCTTTTACGGAACTCTGCCTGTTCGTCATTAGCCATGAATTCCATCCAGGTTCTGGGAATATTCTGATGCTCTTTTTTGAGATAAAAATAGTTAGAATCAAAATTCTTTGTCCGTGAAGTGATTTTTAATATCCGCCCTCCTTTGTAATAAACATGCACCTCATTACCTCTCAAGTGAACATCAAGTTTTTCATCTATAGGTACCTCAGGATTGTTGACTGTGTCATTCGCATAGGCTATAAACCCAGCCCATCTGCCTTTGTCCTTCCAAATACGGTGGTCCTTAAACTCACTTCGTCTAATATATGCCATATTTTCAATATTTTACGATGATATCATTTATATCTTTTCCACGTAGCACAAACCCGCTTCAGCAGACTATCCTTCAACTCCTGTGGTTCACGCACCACCTGCGGAAATCTCCTCCAGTAAGATCCGGTCTTTCATGTTCCGGCCCGCATCAATCATGTTCGATACGGTAAATGAATTCAACAGCCATTGCCGGGTCTTATCACTTTTCAGCAATTCAGGAGAAGATACATAATATTTACAGGTTGACAAATCACACTTTATCTCCACATCAAACAATTCGGCAATAGCCTCCCTGTGCACATGAAACGTTCGCTTGGCAAGCGGATTTCCATCTCCCATGCAACTATGCTTCCAACGGTCAGCAATCTCCTCAAAAGTCAGCCCGGGGTGTTGCAGAAGTAGATTGAGCAGCCAAATATAACGGTTAAACGTCTTACTAATCATTTTTTCATCTGTTTATCATTCAGTATCAGCGGCCATACATTCTAAAATGACTCTGTCGCAAAACTAAAAATAATATCTGCAAAAACACTGCACACCCCGAAAAAATAAAAAAATATCCGCTTTTTATCGACCATGCAGTGTAATTGTATCCGATAAGGGCAACCCCCTACATCCGCCTCACCAAATCCGCAGCCACCGTTCCGACGAGTTTCCCCCGCACAGGCTAAGCAAACAGCAGATGATAAGAACGATAACTAAGGTCATCAACCAGATGACCACTTCCTTTTTATCGATTGATTTCATTGTCTTTCCTCTTTTTCTGCAATTATACATTAAGCCATATTATCTCTTACATTTGGTGAAAACCCGCAACCTGAACTGGTGCGGCGGAAGCATCTCATCCGGGTATATCCCCCATTTACCCTCCGCGTCGGGCGGCAGCTGTAAAAAACATTCGTGCACCACGTCCATCGCCTCCGTCGTTTCCTTGTCGTCCGACCAGTCCGCATTCTCTATTGAGAACACAGCCATCGCCACCTCATCTGCAGACGAATACTTCGCCGGCAGCTTCTTCCACCAGTCCTTCACTTCCTTCCTCAGGAAATCCAGACTACCGGCAAGCATAAAAAAGTCGATGTGTTTAGAAGGAGTCGGAAACCGCAGAAAAGTCCTGAAATCATTAAAGTCGAAGGTAATCATGCAACGACGCAGCACCATCCCCAAAAGCGAGTCCGTAAACTCGATTATCTTCCGGTCCGCTTCCTGAAACACTTCCGTAAGCGTGGCATACCGGGAGTCATCATAATCCACTGTATAAAGAGCGTCTACCATCGGTTCCAACGCCTTCAGCAAACCTAAAGCATTCTTCCGCTTTTCCGCTCCCTCCGACGAATGGGGAATCGTTGCCACCAGAATGATTGCCTTGTTTTCCACCTCTCTGGCCTTCTGCAGGAAAGACCTGATGCACCCCTCTCCTGTTCCTCCACCAAGGCATACCACAAACATCACCACAAGTCTGCCCCTTAATACACTCTCTATTGCTGGGAAAGACTTACTGCATTCATACTCCGCAAGAAAACGGTCCTTACCGCTACCCAGTCCTTCCTGTCCAATCAGGTATTTGCCGCACAAGGACAACTCATCCATTTCCTTCCGATTCATGCCAAACGCATACAGTTGCACATCAGGCAGACAGCATTTCCGCATCTGCTCTACCACACGACCTGCTCCCCCGCCAATGCCCACTATAGATGCAAAACGTCCACTTCCCGGAATCAGCGCTCTGTAATCGAATAGCTTATCTAAATTCTCTTCCATACATTTTTTTCTTTTAATGATTTTCATAATGTATGGCAAATATACACTTGAAGATATGCCATATAGGGGAATACGAAGAAAAATTTTATCCGGCGCTCCGAATTATCTAATGGGTAACTTGTCCTGTTTTCAAGGTTTCTGCCAAGTTAGGTTGGTTCTTCCATTCAGCGGGAGGAGCAATATGAAGATAACGATTGCACAAGTCCTATTGGTCTCCTAATAACAGATTCCGGAAGAAGCGCTCCAAATATATAGGTGTATAATCAATCCCTTTCTGTGCATTCTTGTAATTCGCCCTCACCAATGCATTACAGATTCAGCCTTAAATATTATTCCAGAGGAATAATAACATCACTATACCAACTTCAAATATACGCATTATTTCCGTATTAGAAGGCACGAATAGCTCACTCCGTTCATTTCAAGGTAATATAAAATATTCATGATTCAGAATCTATTTATGCGAATTTAGAGAATTATATGCAAATCCCCAAACTATTTTCTCTCCGGCTGAGCAGGCGAAGAAAGCTCCTCGTTGGCATCGTAGCTCTGTTTTGACGGAATCACACCTCTTACCCCACCTTTCGGATTGGGCACATCGCCTTTGTAGCGCGGAATCAAGTGCATGTGCACATGAAAGACCGACTGCCCCGCTGCCTCGTTCACATTAATACCCACATTGTATCCGTCCGGATGGTATCGCTCGTCTACCTTCTGTTTCACGTACTGAAGCACCACATTCATGGCCTCCCGTTCATGATTAGTCAGGTCAAAGTAAGAAGTCACATGCCGCTTGGGAATAATCAGTGCATGACCTGGCGATACTGGATAACCGTCATAGAACGCCACACAAGTAGCCGTCTCACAAATAATTTCTACTCTTCGCGACAGACGGCAGAAAGGACAAACCTCCCCTTCCTTCCGGGGCAACTTATTGAAATGCTGATACTGATAAAGCTCATAGCTCGAATTACGTTCCAAACTCTGGAAAGGCAGTCGCACATTACACTGATAGGTGTACTGGCGATGAATGGCATGCAATCTGAATCCTTCTTCCGTCAGGTCACGACGCACGGCAAAAAAGGCCGTTCCCGTAGAAACAAGAAGGTTCGTGACATTCATCATCACTTCCGCCTGTGCGTATGGCTCCAATACATTCAGCACATAGTTGCACAGAATGGTATCAAACTTCCCGTCCGGATACTCAGGACGATAATAATAGTCGTACCCCGTGATGTCATACCCCTGACGTTTCAACTCGTCTGTATCAAAGCCATACCCGCAACCAAAGTCCAAAATACGTCCTTTCAGCAGATTATGTTGAAGCAGGTAACGGGTGGGTACAGAAAGACTCGTACGCTTGATAGCGGTGAGGTAAGGATGATTTATCTTTTCAGGTTCCATAGTATTTAGTATTTCCAGGTTTCAAATCCCATGTTCAAGGCTATTTGGTGCATTGGTCCGAAAGTACGCCTATACACATCCAAAAACTCTTCCTCATTCATCAGGACAAACTCTTTCGGAGTATATCCTAAAGACAGAAAATCTTCCAGAATTGCAGGCTGATACTCCGCTTGTATAGAAACTTTCAAAGAATGATGCTGCAATTTAGCCAATTTAGGCAGATAAATATCCAAATCCGGCAGATAATTACTTTTGGAAGAATTGATACTGCCATCAGCAGGTATCAGATTCCAGAGTAAATCATGAGAAACAAAACTCCAAGGAATGAAATGATCCAACTCATAATCGGAAGGATGCAACTCATGACCTGTGTAAATGCAGCGTACAGGCCCTCCTATCTGTATCACCTTATTCCAATAGCGATGCTGGTTTGCCAGAGAACTCCTGCTTTCCGGTCTGATTAACTTACTAGAAATAGCCGGCACATTAGGATTCCTCACTTGCAGAAACTGCATCAAGTTCCAATAAGTGAAATCCATCAGAATCTTGTAATGCGTATGCAGATATTCATCTCACACCGGATTAAGTTCGATATAAAAATCCGCTTTCTCTTTATAGATGGAATAAAGACATCCGTTTTCAAAACTTTGAGAACGCCACATAACTTCACGACTGTTATTTGTCGCATTTATCCAGGGATACAGAAAACAGTAAGGCACATACGTAGTAAGCTTACCCAGTCTACTCTTTACTTGTTTATCTCTCAGTCTTTCCTGAAGCTGTCCGATAACCTCCTCGCAACTCGCATCAATCGGTATCTGTGTCTCTTTCTGCAATTCGGTGACAATATCAAACAAAGAATCGTTTTTCCCAAATGACAGTCTGAAATAATGTATCGGATACCAGGCATTGGCCACCATACGAATTACAATATCCCATACATTTATATGTAAATTCTCCGTGCGGGCATGTATCTGCAAGATGGACAAGAACCAGAAGAACTTATAAGTGGCCGAAGTGGTATCAAATATCCGACTAAGGCATCGGGTGGTAAGTGTTTGTGATTGCGGTATTTGCATGGTTTGTTACATTATTAGCAGAGATTCATCCAAAGTTAAGACATTAAAGGGATAGTTAGTATTGAGTAAAATTACAGAAAAGCTCCATATAACCGATATTTTCCATCATTTTTTTGATAATACTACATAAAGTTCTCGTATTTTTTGTGTCTTCAGGTTATAATACTTACCTTCACTACATAAATATAATCTCCCAAGAACTATGAAAAGACTTGTTATCTTCTGCATCGGGATTTTAAGTTTCCTTCCCATGCAAATTCAGGCACGAAAATATTTCTGTGAAATCAAAGGAATGGAGAAAGGCCTATCCAATGGACTTAAGATAGTATTTGATTTTGGAGAAAGCCCCGTCTATTCAGTCTGGAGCGGGCTGAAAAGCAAGCAGCAATTGGTAGACGAAAACGGTAAAGAAATAGACTTCAACAGTATGGTTGACGCTGCAAATTATATGTCTGAAAAAGGATGGAACTTTCAACAGGCATATACCTCTGTGTATGCTGGTAATGTGATACAACACTGGATTTTCTATAAAGAAGCTGAAACACAAGAAGAAGCTGGCAAAGGGATAATGACAAAGGAGAACTATAAGAGGTTACAAAAATAAAAGAAAATTTGCAGTAAGCCTTGTCTCATATTACCGACTGATATTTCTATAACAAAATAAAATCGTAGACATGAACAACACAATCAAATACAAATATGCTAAAGATCATAACCAGAAAATTGTAGAAATTTCTACAATAAACAAACATGACAAAAACAACTCTCAATATTATTGTATTTCATGTGGTAAAGAACTTATTCCCAAATTGGGGAAAAAGAACCAACATCACTTTGCCCATAAAAGCAGCGCTGATAATATCTCGTGTAATAATGAAACCTATCTACACGAATTAGCTAAAATCAAAATCAAAGAAAAATTTGAAAAAAGCGATTCTTTTATCATCAGACTAAAAGAGCACATTATATGTTCCTCCGTAAAGACATGTAAATTCTCCTCAGGTACAAACGCTTGCTATGACACACGAGAAAAAGCTGTAAATTTAAAATTATATTACAATGTATGCACCACTGAAAAACAAATAGAAAGTTTCAGAGCAGATATACTATTAGAAAATAGTACTAAACCCATTAAGCCTCTCCTAATTGAAATTTGTGTTACCCATCCATGCTCTGAGGAAAAGATTAATTCAAAACTTTCCATCATCGAAATACCTATAAACTCAGCAGATGATATAAAAGAAATCGAAAAGAATACAGAAGTAAAAGGAAAAACATATAATATTCCACCCAAAGATGTATACAAACCATTAGAAATAAACTATCCTCTACAAAAATACGCCCTTTTTAGTTCTGGTAAATACCACTATAAAGATTGTTATAAAACAACATGCAAAAAAATTGCTATACCTCAATATGAACAAGCTCTCTTAGAAATCTCTGTCTACAACCAATATTTTGATAATAATTACTTTTTTCTTTTTGCAAAATCTTTAGGATATAACATTAGAAGCTGCTTCATCTGCCAGCATTATAAAGACAATCAAGGATATTTCAATTATCACCTCTGTATGAGATACAAGAAAAATAATACTCCAAGAGAACCTCATTTTTTATATGCCTACAGATGTCCGTATTACACAATCAACCGTAACCTTTATCAAAGGTACCAAAGTTCGGTAATAGAATCTCATATTAAAATCATAAAGAATGACACAGAGTCTTTTAATAAGCTGAATCACGAATCTTTATATCTACAACATGTAGACAATATACTAAAAAAAAGTATAGAAACTCTAACCAAATATTTCAAAAATCAGAAACTAAGTATTCATATTGAGAATAAGGACATAAACTTAGCAGAACATTATGACTCCTCCAAATATTCTAAAGAAAACGATTGGGTATATTGTTTAAAATTATATCACTCTCAACAAACCCTAAGAACTCCTTTATTCATATATTGTATTGAAGAAAATTATAACTATGAAAAGCTGAGAACCTCTACAAAGTCAATATATATAAAAGTAAATGGAACAGATAGTATAATATTGTTTTTCCATAACAATGAGATAAACCTATACAAATGCGAAACTTGCTTTTTCCACAATATCCACTTGAAAACCTCTACTAAAGCCAATGTTGAGCAAAGAGACATTGTATTTTCTATTTATTTAGAATCAAATAATGAAGAACTACATTTTCCCAACAATTACAAAGAGAATATACTATCTTTACTTGAAAAAGAGTTTACTTTAAAAACTATCTTCATTGAAGACTATGACCACAAACGCCTCAACCTAAAGACATTATTCAATCATTGTACAATATCTGAAATAAATGAAGTTCACATGCTGAAACTATATAATGATAATGACCAACCATACAACCCCGTATACATTCAGCCCTGCTTCAATAATGAAGATCCCCAAAAACAAATTCCAACGATTGTCTTACGACTCGATACTAAAGAAAAGTGGAAAGAAATAATTTATCAAGATTGCCTTCTTATTGTACAAGGAAAGAAAGGTGAATTTTATAAGATTATGAATCTTTTTACTGATAAAAATTTATAACAGCCATACTTTAAAAGTTTCTTCTTATCAAAACACTCCTACAAAGTATGGCTGCAGTAATTATAGCTTAACAATAGTCGTATTGGATTTTTTACATTAAATTTATTATCCTTTCTCTCCCACCACATACACCGGCTGATACTTCGTCCCCGCATTCTTCAACACCCCATCCTTCACCAGTTCCCGAATCACCCGCGTAGACTTCGACGAATTAAACCCAGTGAGCCGTTCAAAATCGCGGCGTTGCAGGAAAGAATGCGTCTTGAAATACTCCGCTAATTTCTGTTTCACCTCCTCCTCGTCCAGCTTAGTAGAATGATGTGCCTCGTCTACCTTTCGCTCCAGATACACACTCTGAAAGCGGTCAATCAAATCCTTGTCGGGAGTGAACTTGATGCTTCTCACCTGTACATCGTCATCCTTAATATACTTCGGATTAATGTCCGGCGCACACTTCAGACTCAGACTGAAATAGCCGATTCCTTCCAAATGCACTGCATATCCGTTGCTCAGGTTCTCATAGAGTTCATCGTTCAGGGCCGTAATGACGGCTGCCACATCAGCCGGAGAGGCGGTACATTTCTTGCGTATCGCTTCACGGATTTCACGGGTGGTCACCACGTCTTTGGTAATCACTTTTGCATGCAACTTCGGTACGGAGACTCCCTCCTTTACCGGATTCTCAAACAGGTCAAATTTTATAGCCATAATCGTTTTAGTTATATTGTAATTATACTTCTTTCGAAACGCTTATACAAAAATACCTCGACACGTTGCTGTCAAGGTCGCGACACGAACGTGACGAGACATCAGCACGAACGCGTCAAGACCTCGTCACGTACGTGTCGAGGTAAATTTAACTCAATTTTTAAGAAAAAGCAAGGATTTGCTTCTAAATTTCAAAAAGCTCATTCCCTATTTTTATACCACTTTCAGGTATTGCGGCATCACCGGTTGCTCCAGTCGCCAGGTGATGTTCATGGGGAAATCACCGTGCGAAGAAACATAGTCCACGAGGCCGAAACAATGGAAAGGACAGGTGTTTCCAAAACCGTCTTTCTTTTCCTCGCGCACAAAAAGCACAATCTTGTTATGCCGCTGAGGTTGCTCGGTGTAAATCCGTCCTCCACGGTTGTGATGGGAGTCGGTATTCTTGGACTGCCAATGGAAGTAGTCTTTATTGATGACATAATCATCGTATTGCGTAGAAGGTGAAAAATCTTTGTCGGATTTGTTCAGGGTGACAAAGAGCAAGGTGGCATCGTATTCTGGCAAATTGAAAGCACCAGAAACCGAACCCGACATCCTTCTCTTTTCGGTTTGCCGTCCGACCAACGTAAATATCTCCTCACGGGTATAGCATCCATAAAGTTCAATGCAAGGTAATACCTCAGGGCCAAGCGGTGTGGTGGTAATTTCCAAATGTGACAACAAGTAAGACACGATTTCAGCAGCTTCTTGCTTGAAATACCGATAACGGTCATCATGCAGTAAAGCCAACGCCTGATACATGCCCATTTCTTTCAGCTCGGTTTTGTCGATTCGCTCCTGATAGAGATTATAGTAAAGCATAGTGGCATACAGCCGCTTGTCTTCGTCCATATAACGTTTGCTGCCCGCCAGGAAATCAGCCACGAAATGCAAGTAAGAGGCGGTGTTATGATGTATCAGATTGCCCATGCCTTTCTCCAGACGTCGGGTAATCGCATCATCGGTATAAGAGATACGCCCTGCGGCTCGTTTGAGGAAAGTCCAGCAGAGGCCTCTAGCATATACCACACGGATGTCTTGTCCATTATTCTCCAGAAATTGGGTAAGCGTGGGCAATGTGGTGTAGGAATTGATTTCTTTCACCAGGCGATTTTTGTTGTAGATGGCTTGCTGAATGTTCTCTAAGATGTATTGTCGGGCCTGCTTTTCCATGATGATGCTGCACCCGGTAGGCAAAAGGGTGAAACCGTTCGCTATCTGCTGGGCGATGTTCTTTTCGGGACGCAGAGTAAGGGCACGGAATTTTGAGGCGAAATCATACTTTTTATGGGCTTGTGCCACAAAGTCGAGGACGGTGAGTTCAGTCTTCCCTGGAGAAAGACGGAGACCACGGCCCAACTGTTGCAGGAAGATGGTCAAACTGTCTGTAGGACGGAGGAAAAGTACCGTATCTACTTCGGGTATATCGACTCCTTCATTGAAGATGTCGACCACACACAGGTAATGTACCAGTCCGTTATGAAGGTCTTCCGCCAGTTGCTTACGTTGCGGTTGCGGCGTATCGGAAGTCAGGCTTTTTGCATTGAATCCGTATTTCTGAAGCTGAAGGGCCATAAAGTCGGCATGTTTCTTATTGACGCAGAAGCACAGAGCACGACAGGTGTATTCATCGGCCAGGTAACGGTGTAAGGCATCTACGATGTGTTGTGCCCGTTCGGGTACACACAGTTTGTCGGCCAGTCGGTCGATAACGTAACGTTGTCCGTTCCAAAGAGAATCATCGGTCAGCTCGGTATCATCGGTCACACACAAGTACTGGAAGGGAGTCAGCAATCCGGCCTGAAGGGCTTGCGGAAGGCGTATCTCGGCACTGATGCGTCCGCCAAAATCCGGGCGAAGGTCTTTTCCGTCCATACGTTCCGGTGTGGCGGTGAGTCCAATCAACAATTGAGGATGGAAATGCGAAAAGAGTTTCCGGTAGCTGTCGGCCTGGCTATGATGAGCTTCGTCGATGACGATGTAGTCGTAATAATCGGCCGGGAGCTGCGAAAACAGGGCTTCAAACCGTGAGTTGAACATGGAGATGGAGACAAACAGATGAGCATAGTCGGCCTCGGTTTGAGGAGCTTCATTACCGACCCACAACGTACCGAAATTGGCGTCTTGCAACACGCTGCGGTAGGTGTGCAAGGACTGGCGAAGGATTTCTTCACGGTGGGCAGTGAACAGGATGCGACTGGTCCGCCCTGCTCCTGTCTGCTGTTGGCAGAAGGACTGATAATCAAAAGCGGAAATCACGGTCTTTCCCGTACCGGTGGCCGCCACAACCAGGTTACGGAAGTTGCCACACTCCTCGCGTTCTACTTTCAGCTTATCTAAAATCTGCTTTTGGTGTGGGAGCAAGGAATAACGTTGGTACACGAAAGTATCCGGTTTTCCTTTGAAGGTGTTGCGATGCAATTCTTGTTGGAACTTTTCAATACCTCCCAACCGGAAATCTTCAAAGTTCGGGCTGTTCCAATACAAGTCGAAGGTGGCCAGTGCGGTCTTGATGATGTGCGGATTCTCTACACTCGTCACGCGCATGTTCCATTCCAATCCGTCGGTCTGTGCCGACTTAGACAGGTTGGACGAGCCGATATAGGCAGTGTGCATGCCGGAATTACGCACAAAAATGTAGGCTTTGGCATGGAGACGTTCGATGTCGGTTTGATAAGAAATATGGATTTCCGTATGAGATAGTTCAGCAAGTTGCTGCACAGCCTTAGTCTCGGTCGCCCCGCAATAGGTTGTGGTAATGATGCGCAAACGGGTGCCTTCGCGTTGGCAGAACTTTTTCAAGTCGTCCAACAGCAAGCGCACACCGGAGAGTTTCAGGAAAGAAACAATAAAATAAATCTCGTCGGCACTCGCAATTTCCCGTCGGATTTCCTCGCCCAATGAAAGGACGCTGTTTCCACCCGTAAACAGGTTGCTCACCCGGAAGCCGGATTGTGGACGGACGGTTTCTGAACGACTGTGCTTTTGCAGGAGGTTCTTTTGCTGTGTCATCACCTCCATCAAGAGGTTGGAAGTGTCGGCTATCTGCACTTCTTCCACAAGCCCGTACTCGGCCAATATCCGGTTGACCAGTGTCATCCGGTCGTGCATATCTTCCGTATCTTCCAGTTTCTGCCGAATGGCTTTTGCCAGATAATCTGCTAAAATCTTAGGAGATTCTGCCGCGTCTATCTGTTCGCGCAGGCAAACTAACTGCTGGGATTCAGCCTCCTGTATATCTCGTTCAACTTCCTGATTGATAATATTCTCGTAGATACCTTTCTTTAACATCGCTTGCTGATTTCAGAATTTCATGCTGAAAGTACAAAATAAAATGAAACTAACTGACATATTTTTAGAAAGAATCCCGAAAAACTTTATCTTTGTGAATATTAATCATTGGATATTATGAACTCCTTCATCACCATCTTTTCAGCCTTCTTCATCCTGCTTGGACTCCTCGTCTGGAGATTTCCCAAACTCATTGCAGGATACAACACCATGACGCCCGAGCAGCAGAAAAAAGTCGATGTCAAAGGGCTCAAAGCCTTCATGTGCCGTGTGTTCTGTGCAATCGGCGTACTAGTCTTCGTGAGCTACCTGCTCCTGCGGCTGTTCATGTACGAAGCATCGGCCATCAACATCAGTTCCATAGTAGTGCCCATAATAGGGGTTATCTATCTACTGGCCGGTGCCCAACGATACGACCACAACTAACGAGATGCCTGAGCGATAATCTCCTTCACCACCTCTACATCGGCTGGAAGCCACGCCACGCTGTCCAGTTCTTCCAGCCTCAGCCAGGCGGCACTCTCATGCTCTTTCAGCACCAGACTGCCGGAAACGACTGAACAGCGGTAGCAATGCATCGTGAGGTGGAACGACGGATACTCACAGTTTACCGTGGTGAGGAAGGCATCCACCCGAATGTCGGTGTCCAGTTCCTCGCGGATTTCACGCACCAGGGCCTCTTCCCTGCTCTCGCCCGACTCTACCTTTCCACCGGGAAATTCCCAATAGTCCTTAAACTCACCATAACCGCGCTGGGTGGCGAAGTACTTTCCGTCACGCACCATCACCGCTGCCACGACCTCAATGTGCTTCTTTACTTCGCAGCACTCTCCTTCCCGACGGATGCACCAGAACGGGACGGACTTGGCGTCGGTAAACTCTTTCATCCGCCAGGCTGATTCGAAACCGCTGGCCACGAAATGCATGGGCACGAACAGGCCGGTACGGAACACGTCGAGAAACTGACGGGCCCCACGGGTGTAGCCGTTGCCGATACGCCCGTCTACGGGGAACATCACCACGTCGAAACGGTCGGTGAGCTTGCGGATGTCTTTCAGCTCGCCCAGGAAACGCTTTTCTTCCTTGGCAGGGTCAATGTCGATGCCGAAGTCGGGGCTGTAGACCAGTCCCCCGTGATAGTCGTCGGTCAGGAAGCGGGCGTACCAGTTATTCAGGTCGCCGGCATGGAAGATGCGCTTGCCGTCAGTCTCTATCACCCACGACACACCGCTGTCGTTGCTTCCGGTAGCCGTCACGCGGAGGAGTTCGTCTTCCCACGTGGCGCCTTTCCCCAGCCAGGCATCGGCTTCTTCCTTCTGCGCCCGACGGTGTTTCAGGATGTCTTTCGAAAGGATGTAGCGCACATTCGCTTTCCGGGTCCGCCAGGAGAAGATGTCGCGGTTGAAATGGTCTTCATGGAAATGGCTGGAAAAGACGTACAGGGGCTTGGGCGACTGCAACAGACGGGGCATCACGCCGGCAGGATCCATCCAGTAGTCGAACACGAGGATGCAGCGGTCGGTCTCGAGGGCAAAGCCGCTGTGGAAAATATAGGTGAGTTGCATAGGCTGCTTGAATAGTTTGTGCAAAGATAGCGTTTTTGCCGAAAAACCTGTTGCGGATATTTGTACCTTTGCACAAAAATACATTCAATGAAAAAGTCTTTCTTTGAGCCAAGAACGGGCAGCCGATATAAAGACGGATACAAAGGAATGAAAACGCTCATCTTGGGATCACATTTTTATTGTCCGTATCAGGACTGCCGGTATCTTCATTCGGCATGTACCTCAAGCAAAAGCATCCGCGAAATGGATCGGAAATGTCCGTATTATATCAGTAAAGACGACACGGAGTACTATCGGTTGTCGAACAGCTGCGAAATTGAACTGGAATCGTTTCTGGAAGGGTTCCCGTATGCGTCGTTCAGTGCTTTTACGTACTTGATGCTGGAGCGGAGGGATTATCTGACGGAAGATGAGAAACGGAATTTCTGGGAGCAGGTGGCATTTACCAATTACCTGCAACATTACCTGCCCGACGGTTACATGCCGGACTATACAGGTAATGAGAAACTGTTTGATGCAGACTATGAGGCTTTCATCGAGGTGCTGGAGGAATTAAATCCGCAAGTGGTGTTTGTATGGGGACAGACAGTGAAGGATTGCCTGGTTTCCCACGGCGACCTGACATTTCTCGGAATGACGAAACTTCCTGTGCTTTCTGTATATGTATTCACTTATGAAGGTAAAGGAAGTCAGCCGCTTTCGAAAGCGGAGCTAAAAGATCTGATGGTTCGTTACCAGATTTCGACGGAGAAATTACAGACTGAATGGATACGGGAGCTGATTGTAAGGGCTTACCAGAACCCGAAAGCCGTCGACCTGCTGGTACCTCTGCCTGGTAAACGAGGAAAAAACGGTGGAGAAGATTCTCCCATCTATGATTTTGCTACCCTGCTCAAGCGGTGTGCGACGCAGAAACTGATTGTCCGTGCAGGCGACCGGCTGGCTTTCAGTGCTCATCTGAAAAGACTGCATAAGGAAAAGTTTCTGCAGCTGGTGAAAAGCCATTTTCAGGTACCGCCTTATTCCAACGAAGCATTCGAGCGAATGTTCGGCTATAAGTCGTGCCACTACTCTACCTCGCAAATCAAGGGGGATGCGACGATACAACTCATGGAGCATCTTTTCAACAGAGTAAGAAGCAAAGATAGCGAGGTACGAAATTAGTAAGTTTTTAGTTTTTCACCTTCCGTATTCTATTATGCAATAAGTATTTAGCTATTTCTACTTTTCCCCAAAAATCTGAAAATCGACAATCCGTTGACGAATCTTTTCTGAATATGTATTTTTGTATGAAAATATAAAACGACGGGAAAATGGACAAAATTCGTATACAACAACAGATAGAACAAATAGCCAGACAGCTAACGGCTGAAAATACCACTTATACCCGCTCTGAACTGGCGTACGAACTGAAGGAGCTGGGTATTACACATGACACTTACCAGGTAGGTGAATTGGTATGGCAAACCTGGTGTGCCTCGAAAAATGCCAGGACACAGATTGAGCAGGCCTTTACGGACAACTCCAGACAGCAGAGCCTTGTAGCAGTGATGCAGCTGGGAGCCTTGCTCGACAATCAGCATACTCAGGAAGCGGTATCCATCGTACAATCAGAGGCTAACCAGACCAGTCTAGCACTGGACAGACTAGAAACCTCGCTGGTTGCAGCAACTGACCTGACATATTCTGGAACATCTGACAGCAGCCTGGCGGGTGTCCTGACGGGTACAGCGGGAGTGGAAAAGGTACGACGGGAAGCCGATCATGTATTCCGCAAATACAGCGAACTGGTGCATGGATACGAAAATTCACGCGAGGAGATTCAACAGCTGACCGCATCGTTCGTTGAAATCAGAAATGATATTGAAAGAATATTCCGAAAATACGCACTGACTCTGATAGACATCTTTGGAGACAGTATCCGGGTAATCATGCCTGAACTGTTCGACTTCAGCCGGATAGAATGGCTGGACACACACCAAATGCAAGAACAGAGATTACTGCAATATAACACGGTGACAAGCCGATGTGCGGAACTGATGAGTGAGATTGCCGATAGTTTTAAATCATCGCTACAATCGGCTACGATGAGTTACAAAATAGCAGGAGATCGAAAAGCCGGACTAATTTTAGCGGGATTAGAGATGGTGGGGCACTATCTGGATGCTTCGGCCAAAACCAGCGAACTGAAAGCCGGACTGGTAACCTTGAAGAACGACATGAAGCGGGACTCCACAAGTATCCGTGCCGACATGATGCGGCTTACCAAAATCTATAAGCAGGTAAACGAAGTGTTTATCCCTCAGGCAGAGACTTTTTACCGCTATGCCGACCAGGTGTTGGAAAAGGAAACTGAAGGATTGCTGCAAGCAGTGTATGCCCACGGAGAAGCGGCCACTCTGAAAGCCGAACGGGATACCTTGTTAAAGGAATACCAGTACACGAAACGCTGCATCCTGGATGCACAGTCGCACGTAACGTATTACAATGCGCACATCAAAGAATGCACGGCTTTGCTGGGAAGTATGGAACCTCAATATCAGGAAGCGATGCACAGCAAACCCTCCCGGCCGTTTTTCCTGACCAACTGGCTCTCGCTAGGAACAGCAGAACGCTCATACAACCGCCACATCACAGAATGGTCGAAGACGTGTGCTCCGCTGGTCAAGCGTTATGAGAACTTGCAGGTGGATGTGAAACTGGACAAAGAAGACCAGACGTTACAGGAAAGGTTGCTCAAGGAACAACTCAACCGGAACACGGAACTGAAAAAGAAACTGGAGACAAATAACCGGCGTCTCCGGGAGTCCATTCATGCTGACCGTGCCACACAACAGGCAGTAGCTGATCGTCTCCGCGACCTAACGGCTTTACTGCTCACCGCAAAGATTATTCTTGAAAACCGACTGGATGAACGGGATCTTCAGACGGTGCCCATCAACTCATACGGACAGGTTGCACTCCCCGAGAATATCTGCCAAAAGGTAGACCAACTGACCTCGGAATTGAAAGCGTACACGACAGAGACTTGCCCGTCTGAAATGGTCCACAAAGAAGCAGTAGACGCAGCTATTGAAAAAGCTTCGGATGCATTCAATGCTTGGTTGAAACTTCGGATACTGACCCGCGCCAACGTACAGTCGGCAACACTCTACCAACTACAAATGGAAGAAATACGCAATCGGTTCCAGCAGGAAATGGCTCATATCGACGCGAAATCGGCTGCGTTAAGAGAAATCATCAGACGCTGCCATACCACTCAGGACTACGATACCTTAAAAGAAGGACTGATATGCTTATCAGGCAAGCAAGGTCCAGACTGGAAAGATTCTGACTGGGACGAGTTTTTCAAAGGGAACAAAGAAATCACAATTTAATATCTAAATAAAATATCACATGGAAAGTGCAAGAAGAAGAGACGCCCAAGAGGAACTGGGCCTGACTACCTCCAAAGAACAGAATCGTATTGACCACGCAATAGAACAGGAAGAAGCCCGCCAACGCAAAAAGGAGCAAAAACGGCATGAACTGGAAACTGATAGCAGCTATCGGCTGGTGAAAAGTATTTCCACCGTTATGGACAAGTTTTTTCTCGACCCGATTATCGGCTTCTTTCTACCGGCCCTCGGTGATATTCTAACGTCGGCTTTAACCCTGCCTTATATCACGGTGGCCTTATTCAAAATCCGGTCTATTCCCCTCACCCTGGCCATCATCTACAATATGTTAGTGGACATGATGCTGGGTATAATCCCGTTCTGGATCGGTGACATTTTGGATATTTTCAGCCGCTCGTATGTGAAAAATTACCGACTGATTGTGGGGTTTGTGGAAGATGATAAAGAAGTCATCCACGAAGTCAACCGCAAAGCTATCTTCACGGGCATCTGCATCGTAGTGTTCTGCCTTCTCATCTACTGGCTCACCAAGGCAGTCATCTATCTGACCACCGAGTTGTGGGAATGGATAAGCGGACTGTTTTAAGTATCCCGGAAAATACGTACCTTTACGCCAAAATCATTCATAATGGGAAAAAAAGAATACATGCAGGCCAACAAGGACTGGCTGGCCGAAAAGGCAAAGGAAGAGGGAGTGATGCCGCTCCCGAAGGGTATTTACTACAAGGTGCTGGCATCGGGCAAGAACGACGGCAAGCATCCCACACTGCGGAGTATCGTCACCGCGCACTACACGGGATGGACTATCAACGGCAAGAAGTTTGACAGCAGCCGTAGCGGCGCACCCGTAGCCTTCCGCCTGAGCGACCTGATTGAGGGATGGATTATCGCCATGCAGCAGATGTGCGTGGGCGACAAATGGGAGGTGTACATCCCGTCGGAAATGGGATACGGCAAGTTCTCGCAGCCCGGCATCCCCGGCGGTTCTACCCTGATCTTTGAGATTGAACTGTTTGGAATAGCCTGAGTGCAGGCTCTGTCTCTTATACACATCTCCGAGCCCACGAGACCGGAGCCTATCTCG
>ENA-OYXH01000059-OYXH01000059.1-human-gut-metagenome-genome-assembly--contig:-NODE-59-length-48842-cov-16.600467_pt1 | contig 48842 bp, 48 predicted proteins | sample MGYA00244844_ERZ653420 | MGnify/ENA primary metagenome ERZ653420 (study PRJEB26926, sample SAMN06164998) | human gut metagenome | biome: ENVO:00009003; feature: ENVO:2100002; material: ENVO:00002003... | reverse complement strand
CGAGATAGGCTCCGGTCTCGTGGGCTCGGAGATGTGTATAAGAGACAGTTGCAAATAAATATTTCTGCTGTGGTTGGAATGAACGGTGACGGTAAGAGTACCCTAATAGAATTAGTAATGCGTTTAATTAACAATTGTGCAAAGCACTATAGATTAACAGACAAAGATAACTTATTGCGGATAGATGGAGTGAAGGCTGAATTGTATTATCTGCTTGATGACGCAGTTTACTGTATAAGAGAAGTTGAGGAAAACAATTATACAAGCCTATTGAAATATGCAGATGTGAGTGATTCTAATGCCCGACAATGGAATAAACAGATGACTCCGGTCAAGAGTGTTAGTAAAATGAATGAACTATTTTATACCATTGTATCGAACTACTCTCATTACGCATACAATACAAAAGATTTTAGGGCTGAATGGAATGACAACATACAATCGCAAGAAGAAAGCGAGAAATGCTGGTTGCATTATTTGTTCCATAAAAATGATGGTTATAGGACACCCATAACGATTCATCCTTACAGATACGAAGGTAATATAAATATCAATAGGGAAATCGAGTTAACAATGCAAAGACTAATGGCTTTGTACATCCAAGAACCTAATCTTAGGGAGAATGACCATTCGTTCAGAAGAATAGGTGATAAAGATGCTGAAATTTTGCAGTTGACAGATTTGGGATATTCAAAACTTCAGGAGGTAACCATTGTTCAATACTTTAAAGATAACAAATCCAATTCATCATTATCAGGATGTATCAACCAAATAGAAGAAGTTATCAAGAAGTATGATGATATGGTTGTAGAAAATCTACATGACAATACGCTGGAGATAATAGAAAATTGTCTTGACTTACTGACTGGCGAGAAAGAACCATCATATAAAAAGTTTCTAAATCATTGTTATGAATGGATTGGCAAGAGACGTAGTATGTATTCAAGCAAAAGTGACTTGAGGCAGTTGTTGAATGCCCTAATGAAATATGTAAATAATGTAAACGACAGTCTACCATTTAATAGATTTGCTAAAAAATATAAGAGATATGACAAACTTAATATTAGGCAATTGACAAGACTCAGATTACTCTACGAGACTATGAAAAGTTGGAATTTTTCAACTAATATTTTCATGGTAGAATATGAAAAGTTAACCGACATTGAACGTTGCCAGCACTATATAGTTTATAAAACAATAAATATCTGTGCAGTCTATCCCGAATATCGCGACTATCTTGATAAAAAAGATAATGGATGGAATAATACTGGACTAGTATTCAATACTTCTGTTATCACTGAAGTAGTAGAACAAATCAAGATAGATACGACACACGTTACCTTAAAGTTACGTCAATGTTTGAATTTTATTGATCAACGACAAAAAGAAGATTGTAATATTTTCGAATTTCTTTCTGATGCAAATTTGCAGTATAAATTAGGAAATGATTTTAAAGGCTGTTTATTAGTGAGATTCGATAATTTAAAATCGTATTATAAAAAAAGCCCTTTCCCATTAGACTTGTTACCGCCACCTATTTATAAAACAGATATTCTATATCAGTCAGAACGCTATGAGAACACCTATATCCCATATAAGTATCTGAGTTCTGGAGAGAAGCAGTTATTGAATAATTTTGGTGCACTAATTTATCATCTAAGGAACTTGGATTCTGTAACAGACAATAAAAGACTATACGAGAATATCAATGTTTTTTTTGAAGAAATAGAATTATATTTTCATCCAGAATATCAGAGGATAGTGGTGAAAATGTTAGTGGAAAAGTTACATGCGATAGATTTCCACCATATCAAAAGGATTAACATTACGTTTGTTACACATTCTCCATTTATCTTATCGGACATTCCCCTGTGTAATGTATTATTTCTAAAGGGAGGTAAACCAGTAACGGAAAAGATGCAAGAGAACACGTTCGGAGCCAATATCCACGGAATGTTAAGGAATGGCTTCTTCCTACCGTCACTACCAATCGGGGAGTTTGCTCACGATAAGATTAACAGACTTTTTGAAAGGCTTAATGGTTACAAACTAGATTCAAGAAGTCAAAAACAAAAAGAATGGTTCTATTCTAACATTATGAGAATAGGAGAACCATATCTAAGAGAGCAGTTAATGAAATTATATAATATGCATTATCCAACTTACGACAATGATAGATATTAAACGAAGTCGATATGTAAATCAAATTGCAGAAGAATGGCTTGATATGGTAAAAAAGTTCTTTAATGATTCTTGTCGTCCTTATATCGAGTTGTCATTAAGAAAGAGGCGATATTTCAATTCATACGCCCAAAAGTTAAAGTATGAATGTTTGCGTGTGGTGTTTGATTATGCCAAGGATAGAAGGCTTAAAAAAGCATATATGGCAAAACTTGACTATTGGTGGAAACACATTGATGGCATCATATTAGCGAATCCCAATGTTATGGACACACAAATAAAAAAATGGAAGAAGAAAAAAATTGGGGATATTATGTTATTGAAAGTACTATCACCTGTACTCGTGAGCTATTATGACAATGTATCAAAAAAATATGGCCGAGATTTAGTCGACAAATTAAATATCAAGACATGCCCGTATTGTAATCGGCAATTTATATATACTTTCAATGGAAGAGCACCAGAACGTCCAGAACTGGATCATTTTTATCCGAAAGCTGATTATCCACTTTTCTGTTTGTCATTCTACAATCTTATTCCAGCCTGTCATTCTTGCAACCATGTAAAATCTGAAGAGGAAATAGGTATAAATCCTTATTATAGAGCTTTTAAAAGAAAATTTGTTATAACGGATAAATCAGGGAATATATTAACAAAATCCCAAATTTACAAACTGACAGAGAAAGAAATCAGATTGAATTTTAATGGTAATGATGTTGCAGAAGAAGCGAATGTGAGTGTATTAGGACTAAAAAATGTATATAATAAGCATACTGATTATGTAAAAGAACTGATAGACAAATCTATGGCTTACGATGCTAATGCCAGGAAAGCCTTGGTAGAAAGTTTTCAAGGTACAGGATATCATCCACGTCAGGTGTATGATTTTGTATGGGGCAGGCATTTAATGGAAGCTGAATACGAGGATAGACCTCTTTCAAAGCTAACAAAAGATATTTTGGATTTGTTGGATATTAGAAGGAGGTAAACGTAAAATAGGAAATATTATTATGAAAGGGAAGCAAATAAAAACAAATCCCTGTCGGTCGCACAAATGATAGTCTACTGGGATGGTTGAATTATAAATCAGGCAGATAGCAATATGGGCATAATCAATGCTACGGTTGCCATCTGGTCATCGTCGGTTACAAGGGTGATAACACCTGCACGTTCTTGCGTGCTTAACTGGAACTGTACCTCTTTGGTGGTGATATTTTCCAGCGTTTGTTTCAAAAACTCCGCTTTGAAGCTGATGCGCAAATTGCCGCCTTGATAGGCACAAAATACCATTTCCTCGGCATGGGTGGAATAATCAATATCCTTTCCTGAAAGCACCAACGACAATCCCGAAAAGTTCATGACCACCTCGCAACGTGCCTTATCCGCAAATACGCTTACCCGTCTGACGGCCGCCAACAGTTCGTTTTTGTCGAGAATGGCGGTTTTGTCGCTGTCTGTGGGGATAATGGCATTGTAGTTGGGGTATTTTCCCTCTATCAACCGTGTGCGGAAATAGTCTGTTTCTGTTTGGAAAGCCACTTCACGTTCAGTAATGAATACCTGTACTTTCTCGTCCGACTTGCTTGTCATGCTGCGCACAATCTTTGCTGCTCTTGAATGTAGCAGGAAACTGTACTCTTGTCCGTCATTCTCTACCTTGTAAGTGTTCCGTACTAACATGGAGCCATTGGTCGTGGCACATTGCAATTCATCACCTTTCTTGGTAAAATAGATGCCGGAAAATATAGGGCGAAGGTCATCGTTGCCAACGGCATATAAAGACTTGCCGATACTATCATTCAAGACAGATGCCTCGATAGTGACCTGTACGCTTTTCCCCATTGTGCCGGGAAGGGCGTAATCTTTTGCCGGAAATCCCACCATGTCGAACTGACCGTTGTTGTAGCGGATAACTACCGACAAATTTTCCTCGTCCGCTTCAAAAGTGACAGGCTGGTCGCCTAAGTTTTTCAACGAATCAAGCAGAAAACTCGCTGTGACACATAAACTTCCATTGTGCTCGTTGGCTCTGTCCATATCCATGACAGGGAGCGTACTGCATCGGCTGCAATCCATGTCGGATGCTGTTATTCTCAGCACACCGTCTTTGAGTTCCAACAGGAACGTAGAATAGATAGGCAATGCCACTTTACTGTTCATTACTTTTGCCAAGGCAACTAACTTGGCGTTCCATTCTGCTGCTAAAATAGTAAATCTCATATCGGATTTGATTTGTTTCCCTATCGTCGGGAGCCTTTGCCCCTTATTGTGAGGAAGTTATTTATGGTGCTCCGACCTAGCAGGTGCGTATGGCACAAACTTTTTGGTTGAAATATGCTTTTTACGCGTGTGGAAAAAGGAAGATTTCAATCATCGGGGCACTCACTATCTGAAAATCCGCCGCTTCCTGCCCCAAAAGTTTGGGTCAATCAAAGCAAACCTGCCAGAACTTTGCACCGGAAATATCTCCGCCCAATGAGGGCATGGGTATATACGATTCACACCCTCTTGCATATAAATGGTAGAGAGTGGAATGCCTGTAAGCGTGATGTCGGAGTATGATTGACAGTCTGATTTTCCGTCGCAATCATAAACCCGGTTAAAAAAGGAGGTTTTGTTGCTTTGTCTTTCATCGTGTACCTCTATTTCATTATTCCTTTGCGGCATCAATCGAACAATCAACGCATAAACACAATACGAAATGAGTCCATTTTTGACATTTGCCATTTGCCTGAGCATCGCCTACCTCCTTTACTACGGTGCCAACATCGGCAAGGATTTATACGCTACCGGAAAGCAACTTACTTCCAACGAGGAAGTGTTTGAGATTGAAGACGTTCCAGTTGAAACCGCCGTTTCTGTGAATGAACAGGGAGACGGCTTTTTTATTGGCGATGCTGAACCGGAAGAAACTGCGGAAGTGCTTGACCCGGAAAAGGAAAGCGAAAAGAAAGAAACTGCCGAGACAGAGAGACGCATCGCTTCGCTGCAAGAGAACCTGGACAAAGCGGATGTAGTGAGCGAATACGGCATCACAGCCCCGGAACTCCATGAATTGCTGGAAGGCAAGAAAACTTCGCTGTTCAAACCAGAAATCAATGTCATCCGAAATGTATTGTAAGAAGATTATCCGCCATAACCTACCGGTGTTGTGCCTTCTTTCGGCACAGTCCGTTTCCGCCAAATGCGGCGGCGTAGATTACAGTTGGGGAGCCGATGCGCTGGCACTGATGCACGACTATGTAGTGACCATGATGCTGTATGTGCTATATCTGACCTATGCCATTGCCGCCCTTGTCACCATTTACGCCAGCCTGCAAATCTTCATCAAGATGAATGCCGGTGAGGAAGGTATAGTCAAGGAGATACTCATGGTTGTGGGAGCCTGTATGTTCATGATCGGAGCCTCTATCGTATTTCCGGCTTTCTTTGGATATCAAGTATAGAAAACACTCATCTGCGCAGAGAGTAGCATAATGTCTAATTAAAAACAAAAAAACGAATGTTGCAAAAAATCAAGAAAATGATGAAGGGCATCTGCTCTTCCGAAAGAATCAAGATGCTTTCACTTATGTTGCTGGTCGGAACGGTGACCGCCTTCGCCCAGAATGCGGCCGGTGATTACTCCGCCGGAACGACTGCCCTCGGCACGGTGACGGACGAAATCGCCAAGTACGTGCCGTATGTGGTGAAACTGTGTTACGCCATTGCCGGTATTGTAGCCGTTGTGGGAGCAATCAGTGTGTATATAAAAATGAACAACGAGGAACAGGATGTTAAGAAGTCCATCATGATGATTGTGGGCGCCTGTATCTTCCTTGTGGCCGCGGCACAGGCACTTCCGTTGTTCTTTGGTATCTCCGCTTGACAGCGCATGGGAACCGGAACGGACAACAGCCGCTACACGGGATACCCACTGTTCAAGGGGCTTCAACGGCCTCTTGAACTGATGGGGCTTCAAGGCAGATATATCTATTGGGCAGCGGGAGCTATCGGTGGGGCCATTCTCGGCTTCATCTTGATCTACTGCCTGATAGGATTCCTTGCCGGGCTGCTCACTTTGGTGGCATCCCTCGCCGTAGGTGCAGGATTTATCCTGCTAAAACAGCGCAAAGGGCTGCACAGCAAGAAGAACGATAAGGGAGTATTCATCTATGCTTATTCAAAAAGGAAATGATAATGACCGAAGTTTATAAAAAAGGTAAAACCGTTTGGTTGCTTATTTCAAGTGTTCTGCTATTCGTTTCTTGCGGAGAACGGCAGGCAACAAAATCCGTTACGGTGGAAGCGCAACAGACAGCCGGTAAAATCCGGCAAAACTGGACAACCGCTTGCCGTCCGTTGGCAATCACTTTAGAGGGAATGGAAGCCAAGCTGCCGGATATCGGTGTGTACCTGCACCTTGCGGATGCCACAGACACGGAACGGAACGCCTTTCACGGTGTACCGTTTGTTTACGAGAATGGGCGTTATGTGGCGAAGAGACATCATACTGTAACCGCTGACACGCTCGCTGTCGTGTATGCCTGCTTCCCTTATCATAGAGGACTGGCCGCAGATGATAGTCTTGTGCTGGCGGCCCCTTTCGGGGAGAACCTGTACGGCGTGGAGACTGCCCGACATATCGGCAAGGAGATTTCCGTGGAAATGGATTGGCGCAGTTCGATGGTGCTGCTCGGTATCGGCTGCGAGAGTGACCGGCTGCAAGAACGGCTGGACGGACTTGCGCTTATGGGTGAAAACCTTTGCGAACGGGCCACCTATCAGCCTTACTTGGGCAAATGGCAACCTGTGAGCAAAGGTGGCACGCTGAACGCCACGGATGCAGACTGTCTGCTGAACAATGGCCGGAGACATGACTTCTATCTGGTGCCTACCGATACGGAAGGTGCAGTGACGGTTGTCGCCACTATTGACGGACACCCATACACTGTACGGACAACATTGCCGCCCATGCAGGCAGGAAGCCTTGTGAGGCTGAACCTGCGCAAAAGCAAGGAGGGGCTGGCGGTGAGTGGCAGTTGGGTGGAAACCCGGCGCAAACTCCGCTACCGACCTATGCAACGTGTGGATTCCGTGGAAGTAGGCCACTATCTGCAAAGGGACGGCGGGATATGCACCGAGCGTGACAGCAATTCCATTGCCGTGGTGGTGGAAACAGACGGAAGACAGGGCAAAGCGGTGGCGTTGCGCGACTGCGAGGGCCGGTATTGCCATTCCAGAAAGGCTTTAACTGTCGGAAAGAGCTTTCAGACCATTGACGGTAAACGCAAAGAGGGAGTCATCAATCCCCGACAAACGGATGAAATCAGTGACGAGAACAGACTCATCTTTACTGCGGAAATACCCTATGGCGAGCAATGCGCTTTCGGTTTTACAGACGGTGCCGGCCTTACCCAAAGGCTGATTGACAAGTATCGCCAAACGGAGTATGTCCACGGAAAAAACGGAGGTCTGTTCGCCCGGAAAGAGATGCTTTCCGAAGTGGAACGGCATCCGGGAAGCTATGTACCGTCACTTGCAGAGCTGGCACAGTTCTATTATCGCCGACAACTCGGAGAAGTGACCGACTGTGAACTGATGCAGGGAGAATACCTGACCGTCAGCGAAAGTTCAGACAAGACCTTTTACCTGATTGACATGGAGAACGGCATTGTGACCGGCACCTTGTCGAAACAATACGCAGGCTTACGACTGCGGTTATTCTATCTATTTTGATTCACCTAAAAAACAACACAAATGAACAACCTGGTAATATACAACGAAGCGGAAATCAATTCAGTGGAAATCTGTGTGCTTCCACCTTTATTCAAAGTAAAAGTAGCTATGGACTCCGACACCGATGCCACTGTGACGATTACAGACATTGGCGGTAGAGAGGATTTTGCATCCGTGTGCATTGGAACGAACCGGAAGGAGTTCACCGATGTAGAGTTTACCGACAGGGAAAGGCTCTATATTGGTAGGGAAGTGGCACGCTGTATTGCGGCGGACATCGCCCTGTTTGTAGGACATGGCATCGTGCCTTACGAATGTTGCAATGAACATCCTACGTTTGACCTGTTCAAGTTTTCGGATAAATGGGAGAATGATTTAGCCTTCGGTATCCGAAAGATTTATTACGCCCGACGTGACGGAAGCCCCAAACAATAACGCCCATGACTATTTATATTCTATTGATTCTTTCGGCTATCGGTACGGGTATGGCCATATCGGTATACACTTTTGGCACAGGAGGAAAGCGCAAGCGTATCTTCCAGGACATCTACTTCTCCGTGGAAGACAACAAGGGTGTCGGCGTGGTCTATACCAAAAACGGGGAGTATGCGGCTATCCTGCGCATGGAGAATCCGGTGGATAAATACTCTGCCGACATAGACGGATACTATGAATACACCCGACTGTTCACCGCCATTGTCCAGACACTTGGTGAAGGATACGCGCTGCACAAGCAAGACATATTCGTACGCAAGCCGTTCCGTGAGGAGAATGGAGGCAAGCGTGAATATCTGTCAGAATCCTATTTTCGCTACTTTGATGGCAGGGAATATACAGACAGCCTGACTTACCTGACCGTGACACAGGAAGCGCAAAAGAGCCGCCTCTTTTCTTTCGACAACAAGAGGTGGCGTGACTTTCTGGTGAAAATCCGCAAAGTACAAGACCAATTGAAGGATACCGGCGTACGTGCCGAGTTTCTGACAAAGGAAGCCGCCTGCGAGTATATCGACCGCTATTTTGCCATGGACTTTACCCACAAGACACTCTCAATGAACAACTTCAAGGTGGATGAGGAATGTGTGCGCATGGGTGACCAGAAATGTAAAATATTCTCACTCGTGGATGTAGACAGCATCAACCTGCCCGGCTTGGTACGTCCCTTTGCCAATATCGAGGTAAACAACACGCGGATGCCTGTTGATTTAATGGCAGCCATTGACCAAATCCCCGAAGCGAGGACGGTCATTTACAACCAGATGATTTTCATTCCTAACCAAAAGAGGGAGCTTGCACTACTGGAAAAGAAGAAAAACCGCCACGCCAGTATTCCCAATCCGGGCAACCAAATGGCCGTAGAGGACATCAAGCAAGTGCAGGAAGTCATGGCCAGGGAGGGAAAGCAACTGGTATATACGCATTACAACCTTGTAGTGTGCTGCAACAATGATACCGATTTGCAGAAGCCGACCAATCATCTGGAGAATACATTCGGGCGCATGGGAATCCATATTTCCAAGAGGGCTTACAACCAACTGGAGCTGTTTGTCAATTCGTTCCCAGGCAACTGCTACGGCATGAGTGCGGAGTATGACCGCTTCCTGACGTTGGGTGATGCCGCCACATGCCTGATGTATAAAGAAAAGATACAGCACAGCGAGGAAACTCCGCTAAAAATATACTATACGGACAGGCAGGGCGTGCCGGTGGCCATAGACATCACAGGAAAAGAGGGAAAGAACAAGCTGACAGACAACTCCAACTTCTTCTGCTTGGGACCTTCGGGAAGCGGGAAGTCGTTCCACATGAATAGTGTAGTGCGCCAACTGCACGAACAAGGAACCGATGTGGTGATGGTAGATACGGGTAATTCATACGAGGGGTTGTGTGAGTACCTCGGTGGAAAATATATCAGTTACACCGAAGAAAAGCCCATTACGATGAACCCTTTCAACATCACGCAAGCGGAACTGAACATTGAGAAGATAGACTTTCTGAAGAACCTGATACTGCTGATATGGAAAGGTTCGGACGGTAAAATTTCGGAATTGGAGTTCCGTATCATCGAGCAGATTGTGACAGACTACTACGATGCCTATTTCCACGGCTTCGGGGGGTATGACCCGGTGCAGCGCGAAACACTGCGCAAGACACTGACCGCCGCCGAAAAGCGCAGAGGCACGTGGAGTGTAGAGGAAATGGAGACACTCGGTGAGAAGATTGATGCAAAAATCAAACTGTTGGAGGAACGGCGGAAAGCTTTGACGGTGGCTTTGCTGTCGTTCAATACCTTCTACGAATACTCCTGTGAACGGTTGGAACTTATTTGTCTGGAGAACAACATCACCGAAATCGACTACGACAAATACTCGTACATGATCCAGCCTTTCTATAAGGGTGGCAACTACGATAAGATACTTAACGAAAATGTGGACACCACGCTGTTCTCGGAGACCTTTATTGTTTTTGAAGTGGATGCAATCAAAGAAAATAAGAAACTTTTTCCTATTGTCACGCTTATCATCATGGACGTGTTCCTGCAAAAAATGCGTCTGAAAAAGAACCGGAAAGTCCTTGTGATAGAGGAAGCGTGGAAGGCTATCGCCTCACCACTCATGGCGGAATACATCAAGTTTATGTATAAGACGGCAAGAAAGTTTTGGGCAAGTGTCGGTGTAGTGACCCAGGAAATACAGGACATTATAGGCAGCGAAATCGTGAAAGAGGCCATTATCAACAACTCCGATGTGGTGATGCTGCTTGACCAAAGCAAGTTCAAGGAACGCTTCGGCAACATCAAGACCATTCTCGGGCTGACCGATGTGGAGTGCAGGAAGATATTTACGGTCAACCGGCTGGAAAACAAGGAAGGACGCAGTTTCTTCCGGGAGGTATTCATCCGACGTGGTGCAACCAGCGGAGTGTATGGCGTGGAAGAGTCAAGGGAATGCTACATGACCTACACCACCGAACGGGCGGAAAAAGAGGCCCTGAAACTCTACAAGGCAGAGCTGAAATGCAGCCACCAAGAAGCCACGAAAGCCTATTGCCGGGACTGGGAGCTGTCGGGCATCGAAAAATCGTTGCCTTTTGCCCAAATGGTAAACAAGGCAGGTAAAGTATTGAACCTGAAAGAAACACAATCCTAAAAACATATTATCATGCAAGAAGAAAAATTTATCAACGAGTTCTGGAAATCCAACGAACGCAGCAATTTCTCCAAAGAAGCGACGGTGCTGTTCTTCTACCTTATTTATATCTGGAAGAACGAGGGCAAACCCGAAAAATTCTATGTGCATCCGGCAAGCCTGCTTTGCAAAGTGCGCGGATTTACCGTAAAGGACGTGCTATCAGCCAGCAAGGAACTGCAAGAGCGGAACTACATCCGCTTTACGGCGCCGGAAAAGGACTGGTGTTCGGGAGAATACAGCCTGTGCATGGAGCGTGCCGGGCAAGGGAAAGAGATAGCGGTTGACAGTAAATAATCCTTTAAACGCCCGCTCTGCCATGTATAGAATCCTGTTGCTTCTGACCGTAGCCTGCACCTTTGTCCTTTCGGCAAGGGCACAGCATGTGAACTACGACAAGAAAACGGTAGCCGCCATGGTTGCCGCCTACGGCACGGAGGCGATGGCCGAAGCCTATTACAATGAGCAGGTGAAAGCCATACTGGAACGGTATAACGCCGCCGAAATCGCCGCCGCCGGAATTTTTACATCCAAATTCCTTGACCGCAAGGGATTGACGGAACTAGGTATCTGGAGCAGCCACACGGAGAACCAATACTACCGGAGGATTTACCACCTGGTAAGTGTCAAAATCATGCCGAAGATATGGACGGTAGCCGGGATGATGCTCCGCTCACCCCAGACCGCCCTTTATTGGGGAAGCTACCTGATGAAAATCTGCACGGAAGTGAAAACGCTCTGTATGCAGTTTGAGTCGGTAGTGACCAATGGCAGCCTGTCGTTCAGCAACATCGCTTTCCTGCAACTGAATCCGCAGGTGGCCTCGCTGTTCACCCTGTCGGAGAACGGCGGTATCGACTGGGAAACCTTCCTTGACGATTTGGGCGACGTTCCGCACCACTTCACCAAAGAGAACCTAAAGGCTGACTTGGACAAGCTCTATAACATGGGGGTGAGTATCGCCACTGCCGGTACGGAGAACTTAAGCGGACGTATCTTGGGAGAGAGCAGTTTCCATGGCCTGCTGCAAGGGAACATAGCCACCATAGCCCACGCCGTGGAAAGCAGCTATGACTTGTATCAGAGCCTTGACCGGTCAGTAGGTGGCACGTTGCTCTCCTTAGTCGGAGGAACGGAGAATGTGGCAGGGCTGTTCCAACTTGACAATTACAACCTGACGGCATGGATGACCGACTACCTGCGCGAGACAATGGGGCAATATTACACCCAACGGTGGTACATTTACCGCAGGGATGCCGGGCAGGAGGTGCTTTGCGACTATTCTCCTGCCACGGACGACAACAGCATAATTAACGGCGGGGAATGGACACGATTCAGCACCTCCGATGCCAACTTCTACCCGAATGCCGCCCAGACCGAGCAGATACTCCGCAACTCGGAGCGCCATGCCGGATGGTCAAGGATCCAGGTGGAGCAACTGAACAGGCAGAATGACGGCAATACCTACGCTATCAGCTACTACCGCTCCAGCTATATCATTTCGCAAAAGGGCAAGCAAACCAAGAAAGCCTACGCATACAGTATCAGAGTGACGAAAAGCTGGAACCATACGGAAGAAGTGTATGAGGACGTGTTCGACTCATATACCATGGACTTGAACACTTTTAAGAGGCAACTTCAAGCCCGGCTGTCGGAATACAACGAGAACGAGGAAGGCCTCGTATATTACATCGGCTCCGATGCGAAAAACTACTACCAAGCTACGGATGAAGCAAAGTTGAAGGGCTGCGAGAGCGTGATGATAAGCGTGACCTGCCATGAGGGGGTAAGCCTGATTTCCGGCACCACCCAATACAAATGCCGCAGTTGCGAAGGCAGCCTGAACGCCCACTCGAAGGAGTGCGTGATGCGGACAACCGTGCCGGGAGACGAAACACTGGACCTGTCCGGTTTGGACGAACTGGAGCAGGAATACAATGGGGAGGCCGCCGCACTGCAAGCCCTGATAGACGAGCTGAAGGTTGAGAATGCGGAACTAGTCAAGCAGATAGCTTCCGCCACCGTGGAGGAAGCCGCCGCCCTTCGGCAAGCCTATAACAACAATAAGAACGAAATAGACCGGATAGAGACGGAACTTTCCGCCGTGTGTCGGAAGCAGGCGGAATTGGCACAAGCCAAAGAGGAAGCCGCTGCCGACAACGACGTGCCTACCGATGATTACTACCGTATTCCGGCAATCATGCAGAACTGCAAGGCGGCCTACGATCTGACATGGAAAGGCGAAGGTCGGTGGTCGGGCTATACCTACCTGCGTGAGTCCGCCGCCCCGAACATCAACGGGGTGATTACATTCCGTGCCTCGTTGCGGATTGCCCGGAAGCCGAAATACTTTCTCGGTATCAAGATACACCGCGCCATTATGGAAATCAGTTGGGAACTGACCGCCGAATACAGCGACACGGAGGTGGTGGACATCATTCAATTAGATTCGGAGAAAAGCGAGACTGAGAAGAAGAACGAAGTGAATAGCCGCCTGTCGGAAATCGCCCGTGAATACCCCTCCTGTGAGATAAGCACGGAATACTTCCGGAGCGAACCGCCGGAAACAGATAACACCGGGGACACCTTTCATCTGCTGTGGTCATCAGACCGACTGGAAATCGCCCGTCAGGTGCATACGAGACTGAGCTATATCTATGCCGACTTGGTATCGCTGGAGAAAATGATGCACTACAAGCTCTCCATTGTAGATGTGTTGCGTGATGCGGCTCCCTATATCAATGAGGAACGAGGACGGCGGCTGACTCTGGTAGAGCAATGCCGGAGACGGTGGTTGCGCGGGGCGGCTGAAAGCCTGCACTCCGTGGACTATAACGGCAAATACGAAGATAAAGAAAGAAGGAACGAAAATGAATAACCGGACACGATACCTGCTCCTGCTCCTGTTGGCGGTGCTGGACACCCATGTGAAGGCGCAATGGAATTTCGACATACCTGTGGTGGAAGCCTACATCAACGACCACAAGCAGCAGCGGAGCCTGTTGCTGGCACGCTCCACTCTGGAACTAAGCAACCAACTGTTGCATGAATACAGCAGCGATGCTGCCGTGGGATACAAGGAACTGAATATCGACTTTGACAAGTACACGAGGGCATTTGATGTGATTGACGTACTGTACCAATCGCTCCGTACCTCGCTGAATGTCTATTCTACCTATAACACAGTGAGTGACCGTATCGGAGATTACAAGAATCTGTTAGGAGATTATCGAAAAAAGGTGTTGGAACGGGGAAAAATCTCTCCGGCCGACACCTTGCTTATCAGCGTGAACCTGCGCTGCATACGGAAGATAACCGATGAAGGAAAATCGCTGTACCGTTCGGTGACTGACCTTGTGCTGTATGCCACCGGTGCTGCCGCCTGCTCGACCTCTGACCTGCTGTTGATATTGGAGGGTATCCATATCGGGCTGGATAACATCGAGGCGCATCTGAACAAGGCATACTTTGAGACATGGCGGTATATCCAATTGCGAATCGGCTATTGGAAAGAGAGTGTCTATCGACAACGGGGCAAGGCAGAAATCATTGAAGGAGCATTTGGGCGGTGGAGAGAAGCCGGAAGGCTATGGTAAATTGAAAGTCGAAAATTGAAAAAGAAGTGATGAAGGAACTGAATATGAAGCATCTGAAAACAATAGGGAAAGGAATTGCAGTGGCAGTAGGACTTATGCTCTGCAAGGCTATGAATGTGGGGGCGCAAAGTGTGACCTATAACCATGATGCCGCCAAAATGAACCAGATAACGGTGGGTGAAACAGGCTCCGGTTCACTGACTCCCAGCCTCTATTACCAAACACTGCACAAGTCGTACAGCAAGAGTGCGGCGAGCAAGAACAAACTATCGTACCGTACCCTTGCCGGGGTGAGCCTGTATAACCAAGTGGACGAAGCGGAAGCGTTGGACTCGGCAATGCTGGCACGGGCGAAGATAGAAGCCTTGAACGTGGCTGACCGCAGTGGCGGTGCGCTCGATGTGGCGTGGGCGGCAGAGGGAGGAAAGATAACCGACAAAATGAGAGACTTTGAGCGGAATATCAACCGTATCCTGCAAACAGGCGGTAACGGTGACGACCAAAGCTATTGGAAAGAGCATTACCAGATGTTCCAATGCGCCATAAAAGCCACGCAGGATGCCTATATGCCCAATGCCCAGCGCAAAAAGCAATACCTGCGCATCTATACGGACGTGGCAAGGAAGAATGAAGAACTTATCCGCTACCTTGTCCGACTGTATAACGCACGCAAGACCTCGGAACTGCTTGCTTCGACCAACCAAATAGAAAACAGGAAGGCGCAAGTGGCGGCTACCGCTATGGGGCGGTGGCGTTCTGCCGGGTGGACTACCGTGGGTGGCAGGAAATGAAAAAGGAAAGGGAAAAAATTATTAACTTTATAAATAGCAACAAACATGAATCATCAAAATCAAATGTTCAATCATCCGCGGGAGATTTGTACCACTCAACGGGAGGACGGCAAGGTGCTGTTCAAAGCAAGAAATGCAGCCAGGTATTTAGGGCATGCAGGCAGCGACATTGCACTGCCGGAAAACGGTAAGACTGTGGGACGTACCCGGTGGACACAGAAAGACAGGTTGCTTATCCATGCCCTGCTGAAAGCGGACGGCCTATTGCCGGTACATGAGATTGAACCTAAGACGGAACAAACGAAAATTTCCTCTAATATCCAGTAGCGTATGGCAGACAATATCTTATCGGACTTTGGCATTGACATCCTCGAAGAAGAAATAGACGATGTGATATTCCAAACCAACGAGTTCCTGTGTGACGCCACATTCACCGGCTCACAAGGCCCTTTTTGGTGGTTACTGGTGGTTAGCGCATTTTGCCTGCTTTCACCTTTTGTAAATCATTGATATTAAATCTTTTGCAAAATTTTGTTCCGTGAGACAAATCTCTGACGGGACAAAAACGGGACAAAACCATTGGAAAATAAAATCAAGAACGCTCTTTGTCGGACATCCCTTGCCGTGAATACCCTTTCACGACACAAAGGTACGATTTTGTCCCGTGAATACCAAGTATAACCCCATAAATTTACTACAAATATGTTATCAGACAATACTTTCCGAGGAATTGGGTATTTTCAGGAAGATACATCAAATGTCGGTACTCCATTTCTGCGATTGGGTGTAAAAGCCTTGTTAAAATCTGTTTTGCGGCTTTTGTACACTATGGCAACTTCACCGCTGTACAATGCACATCGGAAGTGTCCAAGCAGTTTGCCAGTTTTAGAGTTTCCCAATGGATGCTCAATCAACGTGTTATTCAAAAATGTGACATAGAACAATCGCCGGACAATGCGACAATGCAGACTTTGTACAATGCCATAAAATAGCTGATTTTCAAAGAATTAAATGATTATAATTCAGGCGATTATCCCATTCCATTTTAGCCAAATTACAAATCAAACCATATACATTTGCGACCGAAATTGATTAACAAGACAATAAAATAGAACGATTATGACGGAAAACAGGAACTCGAAAATGAACCTCGAACAGGAGCGCAGAATTGCGGAACTCCAAGAACGGGTGAACCGACTGGAAAACCTTTGCTATGCGGCCAAGGAGGTATTGAATCTGGAGGAAGCGGCAACCTTTCTCGGTATAGCAAAGAGCACCCTTTACAAGATGACACACTTGAACCAACTGCCGTACTTCAAACCGTCCGGCAAGCTCATCTTCTTTGAGAAGAAGAAACTGATTGAGTGGGTACGCGGCGCAAAGTCGATGTCAGTTGAAGAAATCAAGGAGGAAGCTGCCGCCAAACTTCAGGAAATGAACGAAAGGCAGTAGAACATTATCATTCACACTAAAATCAAAGTAAAATGGAAGAAAACAAAAACATGGAACAGGCCGGAGTAACTTCGGCTATTACCGAGAAGAAGAACGAGAGTAGAAAGCGTGAGGCAAGCGGAAAGGACGTATTGGCCATCCGCTCGTTTCTGGAAAGCCTGAGCGTTTACGAAGCGGACGCATTGCGCGTAAGCATCGCCATCGCTGACGGCAAGACTACCGCATCGAACATTTCAGCGGACGACCGCCTTGCGCTCAACCGCTATCTCAACAGCGGAAAGGACAACGAACGTATGACTGCGGACAATGCGCAGGAACATCGGCTGAACCGTGCGTTTCAATTATTGGAGCGTGTATCTGAGTTTTGCGACAAGCGGCAATTGGTCACTGTAAACAGGTCATTGCTATCCATCGCCGTGGATGCGGCGGACATCAGCCGTGCCGTTTCCTCCCTTGACAAGCGTCCTGCGCCGGGGCAACCGTTCCCCAATAACACAGGCACCAGTGGCGCAGGAAAGTGACCGTATGCGGTTGGAAAATTCGATGTCCGATGTAAATCCCACTATGGAAGCTGCATCCCGTTCCTTTTCTTCCCTTATTTCGGATAGGAACACGTTTAGGAATAGGTGCTGCTTATCGGCAAAACAATTTTCCACTTGAGCATTACACAAAAGGATGAAGCCGTGCAGGGGAACAACGAAAAGCCAACTGGCAATTTCGCACATACACTTGTACGGCTTCATTTCACTCTGACAACAGAAGTATCACATTTATATCACACTTATAACAACAAGATATTATGGACAAGGAAAAATACAGTTTCTTGTACCCGACAGGGATTGAAACATTTGCGTTCATCTTTTCCGCAAGTGCATTGCAATGGTTGCACGGAACAACGACCGATGATGACGGCAGGGAAATAGGCAACTTTACATTGTTTGGCGACCTCTTGGCAAGGATGGCTCTTGCGGACGGTACGGCCAAAGGTTTCCACCGACCACTTGCGCTTTCAGTTGGTCAGGCGCAGTATTCCGAAGAACAGCTTTCAACACAATGGTGCATGGGCAGGAAACGCATCCGCCGCTTGTTAGACGAACTTGCAAGGCTGGAACTCATAGATACCCACCGTTCAAGGGTGGCATCCGTGATGACCTTTCCGTGCCTCCTGCAATGGATAGCAAATGATGGCAGCTTGGTTTCCAACCCGTTCATCCACAAGCAAAGGGAAAGGATAGAACCGCTTTGAATGGCTACAAACGGGCTGACAGGCAGATTTTCCGCTTTTCCGTTGTTCCTCACTCTGCAAGCCGTCCGGCAGTGGTTTGTTAATCCAATGGCTAACGTAAGGGAGGAATGGCGTGGAGCGTCAGCGTTGAGTTGCGAGATATGCCGAGGTATTACCGCCTTCGGACAGTAACACCCCGGCACTCTCGCAACGGTCTGACAGCCCGTTGTCCTTGCCGCTCGCAGGCTCGCACCATCCCTTTTGTAGATACCGTTTCACGACTATTTTAGCGACATTACTTATGACACACGAAGAAGATACTTCCCAACAGCAATCCGGGCAGGGAATGCCCGTTATAAGGCGTGACAAGGTGGTGGTCACCAAAGTTACGGAACAGGAGCTTGCACAAATCAAAGACTCCGCCGGACAATGCGGCATGACACGCAGCGACTTCATCCGTGCGAGGGCACTCGGTTACAAGCCACGGCTGCGGCTCTCCGATGCGGAACTGGACGGATTGCGGCAGCTTGCGGCTTGCAGGACGGACATGGTGAACTTCGCCAACGCCCTGCACGGATTGACCGACAACGAGAAGATTAAACTTTTCCGGCACCAGCCGACCATGCTTGACTGGTACGAGAAAGTGGCGCAGGTCACAGACCGTGTCACCGACTTCTTGCAGTCCGCACAGACGGTCAACAGCTATCCGGCAGGAACAACGAATGAAGAAGTAAAGGAGGAAGACGCATGATAGCCAAGGCAAAAGCCGTAGCCCACGGCATAAGGGCGATGCTCTATGTGTCGGGAGAATCGAGGAACAAGAAACATCCCGAAAGGATTACCCGTATCTGTGACAACTTCATGCCACAGGGTATGGATGCAACAAGCATTTTTACGGAAATGAAGTTTGCCACAATGAACCATCCGAACATCAAGAACAATGCCATCCGAATAGAGATAAGTCCGGCGATGGAGCATACAGAAAACTTCACTTTGGACGATTGGCAGGAACTGTGGAGAGACTTCGCCGCCGCTTTCGACATGCAGGAAATCCGCGACAAGGACGGCAAGATGGTTTCCGCACCAACGAACATATCGGGCAGCAAGTCCTCAATATGGCTGCATGAGGAATCCAAGAGCGGCATACCGCACCTCCATGCTATCGTCAGCCGGGTGGACGAGGACGGGAACATCAACAACGACCACGCCATACACTTACGCGCACAACGGGCGGCTGAAATGATTGCCCGGCAAAGGGGCTGGACTACGGCGCAGCACATTCACGAGACCAATATCCCAAAAGTCAGTTCCGACTGCATGGATGCCTTGCGGGAACTCGACAAATGGTCATGGGAGGGCTATCAGAAAAGTCTTGCAACCAAAGGCTACAAACTACATCTGCGCAAGGATAAAAAGGATGTGATACGTGGTTATGTGCTTCTCAAAGGCAACACGAAGTTCAAGGCATCGGAACTTGGAAAGGGGCGCAACCTTACAGCATCACGTATCAAACAGACATGGGAGAAGCTGCATCAAGACAAGGCTCAACAAGTCCGCACGACATCTAAACAGCCAGTTGTACCGACACCGAAGCCGTCCGTTCCCATTGGTACACAACAAAAGCCACAGCCTGTTATACGCCAAAGCAATCCTATATTCGAGGACTATACATCCTATAAGCCGAACAGCCAGCCTACGGAGTTTGAGCATGACGGAAAGACCTACAAGCGTTACCTTCCCAATAAAGTACTGGACTTCTTCAACGATGAGTTCGACTACCGGGAACTGGCCAACTGGCAAGCCTTGCAGAATCTTGCAATGGCATACTTCACCTTGATAGCATTACCTTACGAGGTTACATCGGGTGGAGGTGGCGGCGGTTCGCAGTCTGACTTGAAATGGGGGCGCGACCCGAAAGAGGACGAGATTGATTTTGCCCGAAGATGTGCGCTGGCCGCTTCAAGCAGGATCGGCAGACATCCAAAAGGCGGAATAAAACGCAAATGACAAACGTAAAAACAGCAAAACAATGAAACAACCCGATACGGCTGCTTTACGTGAGCGGCTTGCCAATTATACACCCGAAGATAAGTTGGAACAGGACAAGCAGGAACTTGACGGACTGCTTCAGGAAGTCAACTGTCAACTGATTGAATTTCGCAAATTACTCAAAGGAATCAATGCACTCAAAGAGGAACTGCACAGCATACACGGCAGTTTGAAGCATACCGTCCAACGTGAACGGACTGCTTTCAACGCCTTGATTGCGGCAAAGGACAGTGCGGACAACATCGTGGACGGCATCAGCCGTGCCATTGTCAAGGCAGAACAAAATACTGTCATCCGTGCCAAAATCGACACAGATGAACTGACGAAAGTGCATCAATGCACAGCCCGGCATATCAAGGCCGAAGAAGAACTGTTGGAGAAGCACAGAAACAAAATGACCAAACGCCTACAAAGCAATGAAGGCATTTGGTTTTCTACCCGTTGGCTCGTGTTTGTTATGATAGTTTTGGCTGTCAGCTATCTTGCCGTAATTTTATGGGCTGTATGCAAAGGATGAAACACAACTTTTACTTACCCAATGATTAGAAGATTTTGGTAATACAACGCTCTTTCTATTTCATATCAGAATTGCATAAAAGTAAATTAGTAACGTAAAAGTTCTAATGTATTTTAAGCTAAACTTCAAGATATTGAGTGCTCTTATGTGGCAAATTCACCTCGTTTGCTAAAGGATGACTTGACAAGAGAATCCGTAATGAGTTAAGACTATCATAAACAGATATACACATTTTATGTTGTTCATCCAATAGTTCAGGCATATAGCTATTAGATTGAATCTTATGCGCAGGGGATTGCCTTTCTTTGCGAACCTTTTTTAATGGATTACAAATTAAATCTTTCCCTTTTGGGGATACTTGTTCAAGCCATTCTTCTAAACAGTTAAGAGAACCTTTACGTTTTCCGTTATCAAGCATAACATTATCTATTAGGTCATCAAAAAAGGTTTCATTAATATTGCTAACTGTTATTTTCTCCAATAACAATAGAAAATCATTATATAAGTGCCTGCTCGGAAAAGGCAACATATCAAAATCAGGTAATTCATTCTTCTTAAACACCTTGCGAAAGAATCTTACTCCAAAGATGCTTTCTGACAAAGCGTTTACATTTTCTATCTCTTTAAGAATGGAATGATACACGGTGTTTGGGAAACTCCAACTACCGTGAATCTCATTGTCTAAATAATTTTTAAGAACTTTACAATGTGACGCATCTTGTATTCTATGTGATTCCCAAAGCATCTGATTGGCAGGTGACATATTACGCAAATAACGTGGAAATGCTGCAATAACCAATCTGTCGCCATCACGTCCAATGCCGAATGTCTTTAGATTTATATATCGTCTTTTATCCACTTCGTCAGAACTTAAAATGTGTCCACTATAATCATTAAACTCAAAATAAAATCGTGGGTCTAAAGCATATATGAGCAGAACATCATACTCAAAGAACATAACTTTAAGTTGTGGATGTCCCAACCGTAAATGGTGTTCCATAGGTGTGGTACATTCGTTATCTATTTCCGATGCTAACAGCTTAGATGTCGGGTAAAGCACACAACTCATAAAGGCGTTTTGAAGTTCTGCTAATTGATGTTCTATATCGGGAAAGCCGAAACGGTTAATATATGGATTTGTATCAAACGAATAAGATAAGACGCCAACCAAACCGTCTGATATCAATGCAGCTATTTCTTGTCTGATTTCTATATCACTTAATTCTGGATCTTTAAGCAAAGAAGCGTTTATCCCGTTGTAATCGGGGGAAGTTAAATAATGCTCCATTATTGTTTTAATAAGAATGTCTGATATTCTTTTTATCGTATCGTTTCTTATCTGGATTACTTGTTATTTGTAATTTTATTATATACTTCTCGAAAAACTCTACTATTGATGAAGTTCATGAAATCGCTATTGTCAAGGTAATAACGGCAAAATTCCGTGTTTTCATTCAGCATTTTAGCAACAATCATTAGCATTGAGCTGTTAAACTGCTGTTGTGCTGTTGCTTTGTTGCTGTTCTTTGCGGCGTTTACAAATGCGTCATCTGCCTTTATTCGTTCTGGAAGTTCATCAAGCTGTTGTTTGGCAAGTTCTACATTCTGCCAGTTGATACCGTTAAACTGGTCAAGGATGTCACTCAATTTTGTCATATCGGGTTCAGCCTTGCCGCCCTTTCCGCTTCCCACAGGGATTGGGTCTATTTCAGCATCTTTATTTTCCAATTCAATCTTTACCTCTTTTATTTTCGTCACTTGCAATTGGTCAAGGTCAATACACTCTTCCAAGCCTTCTGTAAAGTCTTCACCTTTCAACTTAGGCAGTTTATGGACTAACAGCATATAGAACGTGTTCAGTTTTTCCCATTCCACGCTGCAATACGGGGTTACCGCCGCTATGAATGGATAGGTACGCAAAAAACCTTTTACACTGCTTTTGCAGCGTATTTGAGTGCTCTCATCCAATAAATTGAATCGTTCAACAGCTACATTGATAATCGGGTCAAGTTCAGCCCTGTCTGCTCCAGCCCAATACTTTTCATTCAGCCTGTCAACCTCTGCTTCTGTGTAAATGTTCGTTTTCTCAATCTCTTGTATCAGGTCATTCAGCTTATTGGGGTCAGTTTCTTTCGACAATATGGTTGTCTTGTAGAATTTTTGGAATGCAGCTTTAATGGTTTCCTCGTCATTGGCAAAATCAAGGACGAAAGTATCTCGTTTGTCAGGATGACAACGGTTAAGACGGGACAGTGTTTGCACTGCTTTTACGTCCGTCAGGATTTTATCTACATACATGGAATGCAATAACGGCTGGTCATATCCAGTCTGGAACTTATCAGCCACGACCAATATCCTATATGGGTTTTCAGACATATTATCCTCAATATCTTTGGAAGGAAAACCGTTGATATCTGCCTCTGTAACTATTTTGCCTTGCCATTCTTTTGTTCCGGAAAAGGCGACAATAGCCTTGTAAGGACTTCTCCTTTCTTCCAACAGGCGACTAATTTCATAATAGAACTCTATCGCCCGTATAATGCTGCTTGTCACGACCATTGCCCGTGCCTTGCCACCAACCTTGCCTTTATCAATCACCATCGTGTGAAAATGATTAACGATGATTGCGGCTTTCTGATGGATTGTTTCAGGCTGACGCTCAACCCATGAACGAAGTTTCTTTTGTGCCTTTTTATTATCAAATTCCGGGTCGTTTTCCACGGTCTTGATAATTTTATAATAACTGGCGTATGTGGTGTAGTTTTTCAATACATCCTTGATGAAACCCTCTTCGATGGCTTGTTTCATGGTATATTCGTGGAAAGGCTGGTAGCCAGTTTCCCCATCAGGTTTAGGAAACGGACAGCCAAACATTTCCAGCGTCTTATTCTTCGGCGTGGCTGTAAAAGCGTAGTAATTGGCGTTTTTCACCATCTTGCGCCCCTCAATGATAGCGTTGAGCTTGTCTTCCAAATCTTCTTCCTCTCCACCTGTATTGCCTGACAAAGCCATGTTCATCTTGGCCGAAAGTGAACCGTTCTGACTGCTGTGTGCCTCGTCTATGATGATACCGAAATGTTTGTCTCTTAATGTTGTTCCAATGGCCTGAAGGATGTATGGGAACTTATGTACGATGGTGATGATTATCTTCTTGCCGTTCTCCAGTGCGTCTTTAAGCGTAGTGGAAGAATCTGCCCATTCCACAATGTTCTGCAAGCGTTTGAAAGCATTGATATTGTCGCGGATTTGATTGTCAAGATTCACTCTGTCCGTCACGATAATCACACTATCCAACAACGGTTGAGTTCCGTCAAGCAATCCCACCAACTGGTAGGCAAGCCAAGTGATGGAATTTGATTTGCCGGAGCCTGCTGAATGTTGTATCAGGAACTTTTGTCCCACGCCGTTTCTTTTGGTTGCCTCCAGCATCTTGCGCACAGCATCAAGCTGGTGGTAACGAGGCCAGACAATACTTTCGGTTTCAACCTCTTTCTTTTTCCCTGTTTTCTTGTCCTTGACAGTCTTCTTCTTTTTTACCACTTGGGCATAATTCTCCAATATGTCGGACAAAGAGTGCTTTTCCAAAATGTCCTCCCACAAATATGCAGTCCGTACTCCATTGGGATTTATCGGATTGCCAGCACCGCCGTTCACTCCTTTGTTAAAGGGCAAGAACCACGAAGACTTGCCGCACAACTCGGTACACATCATGATGTTGTCATCATCTACGGCAAAATGCACGGCACAACGCTTCTTTTGCAGCAACAGAGCCGTAGGGTCTTCTTTGGGGTTGCGGTCGTCTTGATATTGCTTGATGGCGTTGTCTATGGTCTGCCCGGTATAATGGTTTTTCAGTTCCATCGTCATCAGCGGCAGGCCGTTCAAGGAAATCATCACGTCTATGCTGTTTGTGTTCGCTTTGCTGTAATACAACTGGCGTGTCACACAAAAGATGTTCTTCCCATAAAATTCTTGTGCTGTAGGATTGAGTTCAGAAGGCAAAGGATAATACATATCAAACAACTCCGATATGTAACGGAAGCCTTTGCGCAATATATCAGAAACACCTCTTTTAGAAAGTTCAGAGGACAGTTTGGAGAAAAACTTGCGTTCCGCCGTCTCACATGCAAAGCACCCCGTGTTTTCTGTTTTTTCCCTCTGTGTAGCAAGAATAAAGCGTTTCACCCGTTCGGTATCAAAACCAAAATCCTTGTTGTAGTCATCGGATTTGCCTTTCTCATAGCCATGCTTGTTGCAAAGTGTGCTTTCGAGCAGGCTTTCTAATGCTTTTTCTGATATATCGGTAGGCATAATTATTCTGATTTACAATTCTGCTTTTAGTTCCTCATACAAGTCAACAGGCCCCAAATGCCAGTATTTGGTGCTCTCAGTCGATAGCTTCTTATAAAGTTTTGAATGGTAGATACGGCTCAGGCATTCTTGCAGTGTAAAACCGTAATCACTGTGTAGGTATTCTACCAACCAACTTACCTTCCCGGGCAGAAGCAAGTGAAGATTGCTTTGATTAATCTGGAACATATTATTTCTCTATTTTAGTCGCTTCAACAAAATGCAAGGATTCCAATGCTTTCTCCGTGTGGAAAAGATATTGGTCAACCAGCTTATAGGTCTTTAATTCACGGATAAGCGTGTCTAAACTAATTGCACCGGACTCATACAAGCCAAACTGGAGGTACACTCTATCATTGGCAACAGGGCCATACACAATGTCATAGTCATGTGTAAAGCCTTTTTGGGTTCTGTTTGCCATGACAAACTCTGCCCATTCCTTACTTGGTTCTGAGAAAATGAGGCTTTTGAGTTCCGACAATTTTTTCTCATCAAACTCATAGCCATTTACATAGCCATATTCGGACTGTTTTTCAAGCATACGCCTTTCTACCCATTCCTTGGCTTGTTTCTCAGAGGTTGTGGTGTAGAATCCTTCACCGTAGTCAAGTTTGCGGTTCGGTTTGAGTATCATAGGGCGTTCCACCACTTCTAAACTTCCGTGATATATCTTCATGCTTTTTTATTTTTCCTTATTCCAATAAACTCATCTATTTCTTCTATCAGCCATTGGCGGCCTTGGGTGTGAAGCGGCTCGAAGCATTTGCTAAGATAATCGGTCACACCATATTGCGTAAACAAGTCAAGGACTTGCTCGCCAGTCATTCCTTTGGCAGCTCCGTATTCTTCAATGCAGAATGCCACAAAGAGGGCTATATCTTTGTCTTTCTTGTTCATCGTAAATCTCCTTTCTGTGGTTCTGCCACGCATATTTGTCCTGTCACCACATCGCTGACGAGGCGTTGCTTAAACTCTTTCAGATAGTCTATCTCCGCCTGTAAGTCAGCAATGTAGCTGTCAATCTTCGTCAAACGGGTTTCGATGTAGTCAACTATGGCTTGTTGCTCATCCAATGGAGGTAGCATGATTTGATTCTTGCGCAAAACATCATAATTGATATTTTGTCCCTCACGAATCCCTGTTACACAAGTTTGCAACAGTCCGATAAAAGGTGCGGACTTAAACAAGAATTTTATATATTGAGAATTAATGTCTTGGGATGGAATTAAGACCGTATAAGCTGCACTGATTATTCCTTGATAATGTGCATATTCAATGCCACCTTGGAATGAGCGCAAGCTAATCACAAAATCTCCTTTTTTTACCAGTTTTAATCCTTCTAATCCCTTATTTACCACAACGACACGATTTTCATACATGTTTTGTGGTATAACGCCATATTTTTGAGTAGCACAAAGGATTGGTTCATTTGGAAAACCTTTTTGCGACCTTTCTTTAAATAGAAATTTAATTTTTCTTGTTTTCCAATGCTCCGGTATCATCCCAATCCATGGGATGCCACTGTCTTTCATCGGCGCATTGGGATTCAACCCATGCGTTACCACATTGGCTATCTCGGATGACTTTAAGCTTTCAATCAGCTCTCTCTCTCTCTCTCTCGGTGACATATTGTTCGATTTTAGAGGTTTTTACTTTCAAATAATCAACAATCGCTTGTTGCTCTGCAATTGGAGGCAGAAAAACTGGTAGTGACATAAAGGAGGGCATTGGAACAACTTTCCTCAATCCTTTGTAGATTGGCCGCAATGCTTTTATGTCATCTACGCTTAGATAATAATATAAAAGATATTCAGGTATAGCTCTGTTTATCTTAAATATGTCATAGGCACCTGTTATCATACCTTTATAGGGTGATAGCCCTACAGTCCTTGGAGTTTCATCCACATCAAATAAACAGAAAATCATATCCTTTGCTTCAACTTTCTTGTATGTGTTATACTCCTTAGGAAATTTACCTTTATTTTCAGTTAGGTCTCTAACGATTACACCTTGTTTGGTCAATGATAGTAAAGTATATTTATAGGCTTCTTCTCCCACTACATTTTTGCTCTCCACAAAAATGTCTTTGTTCCTATAATGTTTCCAGTGGCTCGGAATCTGACCAATCCACTGTACTCCGCTGTCCTTATATTCGCTGTATCTTTTCATTCCGTTCATTTTTTACAGTTTATAAAGACAAAATCTCATCCAAAGTTCCTTTCAGCCGTTGCTCTATACCACGTATGTCGGCGGTAATGTCAGTGATAGGGCGAAGCTGCACGGGCTTGTAGAAATACTTTGTGAACGAAAGTTCATAGCCTACAACTACATCTTCAGGTACATAAAAGGCATCGGGGGCGTAAGGCAACACCTCACGCTGCATGAAAGCATCAATACCTCCCTCATAGCGTAGCGGCACCTGTTCTACATCACGCAGTTCCCGGTCGGTCTCACCCTCTACAGCCTCGGCATTTTCATCGCGCACGGTGATAAGCGAACGTAGCTTTTTCGTCAAAGTCTTTGGCAGATTCAATGCTTTAGCATACTGATTCCAGTCATCAAGCGGAGTGTCCGATGGTACACCCTGCATGGCTGCTTGGCATTTGTTTTTTTCATCAGCTTTCAGAGTTTCCGACATGGATATATCCGTATCGGGAACAATACGCAAACGCAAAGGCCGTTCTACCGTCACTTTCCAATACCCGAACTCCTCATTGGGAAATATCTTACTCTGTTCCGTCTCCTTAAAATCCGTAAGAAGCCGGAGGATAACTTTCCTGTCATCCTCTGAAGTCTCGCAGTTCTTCTCACCGAGGTTCTTGCGTAGCGGAGTGCTTATCTTCGTGGCATCGATGAGTTGTACCTTACCTTTGCGCCGCTCTTCCTTGCGGTTGGTAACAATCCATATATAGGTTCCTATGCCCGTATTGTAAAAGTCTTTTTCGGGCATGGCAATGATGGCTTCCAGCAAGTCGTGTTCAATGATATATTGGCGCAGATTGCTTGCACCGCTGCCTGCGTCACCCGTAAAGAGGGAAGAACCGTTGTGAACCTCTACAATGCGTGTTCCGATAGGCGTGTCGTCTTGCATACGGCTGAGGTTATTTGCAAGAAACATCATTTGGCAATCGCCGATATCAGGCAGGAAAGAAATTTCTTGTCCGTCTTTGCTTGTCACGGCAAAACGGGAATCGGAAAATTTGGATTTCTCTTTCTCTGTCAGTCCCCGCTTCTTCAAATCCTCTTTCCAAGGAGTTCCGAAAGGCGGATTGGAAATACAGAAATCGTAAGTCTCTCCGGCATGGCCGTCTTGTGACAATGTAGAGCCGTATGCAATGTATTGGCGTGGCTCTCCACCTGCGTAATACTGGAACGATTGTATTTCTCCCGAAATCATCAGGTCTGCCTTGCAAGTAGCGTAAGTATCGGGGGCTTGCTCTTGCCCATAGATAAGTATGGAAGCGTCTTTCCCCCGTTCGCTTGCCAATTGCTTGATTCGCTCTTGGGCTATGGTCAGAATGCCGCCTGTTCCGCAGGCACCATCATAAATGCGGTAAGTGGTGTCGCATAATTGGTCGGCTATTGGAACGACAGCCAAATCAGCCAGCAATTTCACATAATCGCGTGGCGTGAAATGCTCACCGGCTTCCGTTACATTGTTCTCTTCATTGAAGCGTCTAAGTAATTCCTCAAACATGGTGCCCATAGTATGATTGTCAAGGGCTGGTAATAATACCTTGCCCTCTTCATCCATTACAGGCTTGTTGCTGAGGTTAATTTTATCAGAAGTGAATTTCTCAATAATACTGCCCAATCGTTCGGTTTCAGTCAATCGGTCAACGGCGTGCCATAGGTCAAGCTTTTTCGCAATGTCTATCACATCCGCACTGAATCCTCCCAAGTATTCCAAGAAGTTCATCTTCAAACGCAAAGGGTCAATCTCGCTTTTGAGCGTTTTCATTGTGAACTTCGATGTATTGTAGAACGGATAACCCGTAATCCCTATAAGAATCGGGTCTTGATTCCCTATCTGCCTACTGTCAAGCTGTTCTTTCATCTTTATCACAGCTTCCTTGGTAGGTTCCAGAAGCACGTCAATCCGTCTAAGAACCATCATGGGCAAGATGATTTTCTTGTATTCGCTCTTGTCAAAAGCAAATACAAGTACATCTGTTGCAATGTTCCAGATAAACGAGAACAAAGTGTTATATTGCGTCTGTTCCATTTTTATTTCCTTTATTGTCAACCAATAACTCTCGAATGCTTACTGAAAGGACTTCTGCTATTTGGTGCAAAATTTCCAAAGACGGTTGTTGTCTGTTACAGCAATACGCATTAATTGTGCTAAAACTCTTTCCGAGTTCTTTTGCCAAATCTGTCTGCGACACATCCTTTTCGACAAGTACCGCTTTTATCCTGTTCAATTTCATTTGCGTTCTGATTGAATTTTCCATTGCACAAAAGTAATAAGAAATTCCCTAAATATAGCGGAATATGCGATATTCATTCTATTTACATCTATAATTTAACACTTATCTACTATTCCATCCAAACATCAATTATATATGAAGTAGAAATGAGGGGAAAAGAAAATTGCTCTTCCACCTCATTTCAATTTAAGTCAGTCATTAACCAAACACACCATTAGTCAAGTTCATTGCTTCCACCTTTTTCTCCATGTTCACCTTTGCGTAAACCTGCGTGGATGCGATGCTGCCATGCCCTAATATCTTGCTGACCGAGTATAGTTCCGCACCTGCCGTTATCGCCAGTGTTGCCGCCGAATGGCGGCTACTGTGATAGGTGAAGTCCTTTTCTATCCCTGCTTTATCCCTGATGCGGCGCACGTACTTCGCTACATTGTCGGGTTTCTTTACCAACGGGAAGATGATACCGTCCTCTCCGTTTTCAGGTCGTGGAGGAAGCAACGAGAGAGCTAAGGCATTGAGCGGTACGGAAACTGGCCGCTTGGTCTTGTGCTGGATGACCGACACCGTTTGTACGCCGTTCACGTCTTTGATGTCGCTCCAACGAAGCCGTTGCATGTCGCCGAGCCTAAGCCCCGTCATGCACGAGAAACCGAAAGCCCTCTGCACGACTTCTTCCATATAGGTTTGCGGCTCTACGGCAAGAAAGCGTTTCAGTTCGTCAGCCGTCAGATATTCACGATGTTTGTCCGGCGTATGAAAATGCTCCTCCCTTGTAAGTTCCTGAACGGGATTGAAAGCCATAAGCCCGTCACGCACGGCTTTGTTGAAAATGGCCTTAACCGTTTCTTCAAACAGTACGAGGGTGTAAGCCGCCAGCTTGCCGCCATTTACCTTAATCTGCTTACGGTTACGGTAATTGCGCATATATCCGAACAGGCCGCATACTAAATCCCTATCAACGTCTTTCAACAGAATATCCGTTTTCTTGGCTCGTTTCAAATAAGCCTCAATCCGTCTGCGCACAACATCCTTGTGCTGTATCATCTTTTTGCAGTTGCCGTTCAGTATGGCGCACTGTACATAATCACCGCACCACTGGAGCCAGGTCATGGACTTGGCCGCTTCGTTTTCTTCCCTCTTTTTCTTCTTCTCGAAAGACGGAGGGGTTAAGATGCGTTGCGCTTGTATCTCCTGCGCCTTTCGGTAGGTCTGCTCGTTGAGCACCCTTGCATTGGGCGCATCATCGGGAACAAGGTACAGATGCAGGTTTTCTCTCTTGCGGAAGCCTGTCTCGTAATATTCCAAATACAAGCTACGGTTTCCGGCGGTCAACGTTCTCACTTTAATTTCGACTTTCATACATTTCTATTTTATAGGTTATACAAACATATTGTTCACGAGGTTCATTGTCTCGATTTTCTTCTTATCCACTATCTTGGCATAGACTTCGGTCATGCGGATGCTTCGGTGTCCGAGTATCTTGCTTACCGTGTAGAGGTCAGCACCAAGGGTCAGCAACAGGGTTGCTGCCGTATGCCTACTGCAATGGTAAGTGATGTGCTTCTGTATTCCGGCCTCCTGCATCCATTCACCCAATACGACTTCCACAGTGGTGGAGGTGATACGCAACTGATGGAACACCCGTTCATCATCTTTTGATTGCCGGGGCATCCATTTCAAGGCTTCGTTGGAGAGCGGTATTGTCACCGTGTTCTTGGTTTTCACCTGCTGATGCTCGATGTAGAGCGTCTTTCCGTCCGCCGCCTTGTGTATCTCACTCCATTTCAAGGTCATCATGTCGCTGTACCGCAACCCGGTGAAGCAAGAAAACAGAAAAGCCTTTTTCACAATGTCATAACGGCACGGCGTGGCCATCAGTTGGCGAAGTTCCTCAATGGTTAGGAACTCGCGCATGGCGTTCAGCTTCTGTGGTTTCTCCTTTGTCTCCAACAGTTTGAAAGGGTTGCGGTCTAACAGTCCCTCACTTACTGCCTTGTTCAATGCGGCGGCAAGGCGGTTCATAAAGATGCGGCAAGTCGTGCTGCTCAATGTCTTTTTGCCTTGATTGAACGTGCAGGTTTTCAGAAAGGCGATGAAGCCCTTGCAGAAATCCTTGTCAACCTCTTTTAGGGCGAGGGTCGGTTTGCCTATATATAATAGGTATTCTTCCACCCTTGCCTGTGCGTTCCGCTTCGACCTCATGCTGGCCGGGCTTAACCCGTTTTCTTCGGCGGTGTATTTCGCCACCCATGCATTGAGCGTCATCCGTGCCTTTTTCACGTCCTCCCAATTCACAAGACCTTTTTCCTGAATGTCGAGGATGCGTTGCGCCTTGATTTGCTCGGCCAACTTGCGCGTGTTCTTGTTCTGCAACTTGGCGGCGGCATCCGTTTCAGGTACGAGGTAGAGTTTCAGACCCTCTTTCTTCCTTACGCCACGGTAGTACATGTCGAGGTACAGGCTTACATTGCCATCGTTGAGCCTCTTCTCGCGTATGCGGACAGGCTCTTTGATTTTGATTTCTTTCTTCTTACGTCCCATTTTCTTTTCTGTATTATCCGATTCTTGGATTTGTTACTATATTGTTTATCAGTTACTTGCAAGCGTTACAAAGGTAATTCACGGCGGGACAAAAACGGGACAAAAAGCGTGCTTTTATATCCCAAATTAGGCAAATATAACTATCCAATCAAAAAACGGCCTACATTCATAACTGACTATAAATCAGTAGTATTTGACCGATTTTGTTAGATATGTTTTCCTATGGTTTTATCTGTCTGGAGTAATTGGTGGTTACTGGTGGATTCTACAAATGTGCATGGCATTGGCAGCCCTGTTTTCTCTTGTTATGGCAGCCGGAATGACTTACAAAATGATGGTAAAACACGAACCTCTGGATGTGATGAAACTGTTCCGGCCTCTTGCTATTTCTGTCGTATTGTGCTGGTGGTATCCTCCGGCAGACACGGGAATGGCTAACAGCGGGAACAGCTGGTGTTTTCTGGACTTCCTGTCCTACATACCCAACTGTATCGGCTCGTACACACATGACCTCTATGAAGCGGAAGCCACCCAAATATCAGACAAGTTTGCGGAAGTGCAGGAACTGATATACGTGCGCGACACACTATATACCAGCCTTCAGGCTCAGGCGGACGTGGCCCATACAGGAACCTCGGACCCCGGACTGATAGAGGCAACAATGGAACAGACCGGTGTGGACGAAGTGACAGGAATGGAAAAGGATGCAGCCAAACTGTGGTTTACCTCACTGACCTCGGGTGTAATCGTGGGGATTGATAAAATCATCATGCTCATTGCCCTAATCGTTTTTCGTATTGGATGGTGGGCGACGATATATTGCCAGCAAATCTTGCTGGGAATGCTGACCATTTTCGGCCCAATACAATGGGCATTTTCTCTCCTGCCGAAGTGGGAAGGTGCCTGGGCCAAATGGCTAACCAGATATCTGACTGTACACTTCTACGGAGCAATGCTGTACTTCGTGGGTTTCTACGTTCTGTTACTGTTTGACATCGTACTGTGTATCCAGGTGGAGAACCTGACGGCGATAACCGCAAGCGAACAGACTATGGCAGCCTACCTGCAGAACTCGTTCTTCTCTGCCGGTTATCTGATGGCTGCAAGTATCGTGGCGCTCAAGTGCCTTAACCTGGTACCCGACCTTGCGGCATGGATGATTCCGGAAGGCGATACGGCATTCTCTACCCGAAACTTCGGAGAAGGGGTTGCCCAACAGGCCAAGATGACGGCAACCGGAGCCGTAGGAGGAATAATGAGATAAAACAATATATCAACAGAAGGTATGAAAGGCAAAGAGAAAATTGACAAATGGCTGGAAGATGAAGCATTCATGAGCTTTGCGCAAAAGCGTACTACCGAAATAGCCAGGTATATATTGAACAATTATCCGTATGATCTGAAATATGAGGAACTGGATGAATGCTTCGGGCGTGACGACCGATATGTCGTACCGGTAGTAGATTATCTGGTGTACAGACTGCACCGTGCCAAACTGAAAAAAAACTCCAAGAAACGCAGAGAAGGAATTTGGTGGGTATTTGTACAAGTTATCCTCCTTGGGCATGACGTCAAATATTTCGCTAAAGAATTTGAACGGCTGTTGCCGGAACTGCGCTTAACCCTCATACCAATGCTTCATGCAGAATATATGAGGACATTGAACAACTAAATAAAAAAATTATGGTAATAAAGAACTTAGAAAACAAAATAAAACTGGTAGGTATAATCTGTACCGCTTTCCTCATAGGATGTATCATCATCAGTGTGTCGAGCATCTGGACAGCCCGTACCATGGTTACTGACGCACAGAAAAAAGTGTATGTACTGGACGGAAACGTCCCCATACTTGTAAACCGCACAACCATGGACGAAACACTGGACGTAGAAGCCAGAAGCCATGTGGAAATGTTCCACCATTATTTCTTCACACTGGCACCGGATGACAAATACATCCGATACACGATGGAAAAAGCCATGTATCTGGTGGATGAAACAGGACTTGCACAGTACAATACACTAAAGGAAAAAGGGTTCTATTCCAATATTCTGGGTACAAGTGCCGTATTTTCCATTTTCTGTGACAGCATAGCCTTTGACAAGGAGAAAATGGAGTTCACCTACTATGGCAGACAACGTATTGAACGCCGCAGCAGCATTCTGATGCGTGAACTGGTAACGGCAGGCCAATTGAAAAGAGTGCCGAGAACCGACAACAACCCCCACGGATTGCTCATCACCAACTGGCGCACGCTGCTTAACAAAGACATAGAACAGAAAACCAAAATAAACTATTAAAGAACAGGCCTATGAACATCAAAGGATTCAGACGGATGCTGTTCGGCGAGAAAATGCCGGACAAGAATGATCCGCAATACAAGGAACGCTATGAGCGTGACGTTGAAGCCGGACGCAAATTTGCCAAGGCAACCAGAATAGACAAGGCGGCAGCAAAAGTACAGGGATTTGCCAATATGCACCGGAATTTGTTTCTGTTCATCGTTTTTGCTTTTGTCTTAGGTGGACTGGTATGGAACATTTACCGCATTTCTGTAGTGTACCGTCATCAGCCAGTGCAACGAACAGCAACTGAAATGCAAGATTCCGTACTCAAAGAACGGCGAAAAGTTTTTTATCCATCATCAGAACAGAACAGCAGCAAAGCAGAAGACAAAAGCCCATAAAAGCTAAACCAAGTAAAAAGCAAGCACAACATGACACGTATGAATACAAGATTTGAAAGGACAGAAAAGGCTTCAGATGAATGGTATACTCCTAAAGAGGTACTGGAAGCACTGGGAAAATTCGACCTTGACCCCTGTGCACCGATCGCTCCACTATGGCCGACAGCTACAGTCATGTATGACAAACGTATTAACGGATTGTCTCAAAAATGGGAAGGCCGCGTATGGCTCAATCCTCCTTACTCACGCCCGCTTATAGAGCAGTTTGTTCGTAGGCTGGCAGAACATGGCAACGGTATCGCATTGCTATATAACCGATGTGATTCCAAGATGTTCCAGGATATCATCTTCGAGAAAGCAATAGCCATGAAGTTTCTACGCCATCGCATCAGATTCTATCGTCCGGACGGTACACGCGGTGATTCGCCCGGATGTGGAAGTATACTTATCGCCTTTGGGAAAGACAATGCTGAAATATTAAAGACGTGTGCCCTAGAAGGGAAATATGTACAAATCAATTAACGAGAGCAATGGATATAAAAGAAAAAATCAAGCAAATCAACTGGAGGCAGCCCAAATTTATGTTACCGGCAATCCTCTACATTCCGCTGATGGGCGGATCGTACTTTATCTTCGACCTGTTCCATGCAGAAAAAGCAGAGATTCCGGATAAAACGCTGCAGACGACGGAATTTCTGAATCCAGAACTTCCGGATGCCCAAATCAAAGACGGAGACGGAATCGGAAGCAAATATGAGAACATGGCAAAGTCATGGGGTAAAATACAAGACTATTCCGCAGTAGATAATATCGACCGTGATGAACCGGATGAAAACAAACAAGCTTATGAATCGCAATACACACAAAATGACATTGCCCTGCTCGACCAGCAGGAGCAAGACAAGGCTATGGCCGCACAAGAGACCGATACCAAAGAGAGAGAAAAAGAAGCCCTTGCAGAACTGGAGAAAGCCTTGGCAGAAGCGAGATTAAAAGGACAGAAAGCTATAGAGCCTATTGCCGGAGACTCTGACGCCACAGCCATACCCAGGGACACAATCCATTCTGCGGGAAGAATTGAAGAAGACAGCCGTTCGGTGAAAGCCCCTGCAGAAACTGAAAAAGCCAGTGAAGTGGTGAAGAAAGTAAAGACAACCTCCGATTACTTCAACACACTGTCTAAAAACTCCCGCGAGCCTAAACTCATACAGGCCATCATTGATGAAAATATCAAGGCTGTTGACGGTTCACGTGTACGTCTAAGACTGCTTGATGACGTGGAAATTGACGACCATGTAGTCAAACGCGGTTCTTACCTGTATGCAACCATGAACGGATTCTCCTCAGGACGGGTAAAAGGCAGCATCAACAGCATACTGGTAGATGATGAACTGGTGAAAGTAAATCTATCACTGTATGACACGGATGGACTGGAAGGGCTATATGTACCCAACAGCCAGTTTCGGGAAACGAGCAAAGATGTTGCAAGCGGTGCCGTAACAGGCAACATCAGCATGAACACTACGAGTTCCGGAAACAGTCTGACCCAATGGGGAATGCAAGCAATGCAGAATGCCTACCAGAAAACAAGCAACGCTATCGGCAAGGCCATCAAGAAAAACAAGGTGAAGCTGAAATACGGAACATTTGTCTATCTGGTAAACGGTAATAACAAACAATAAAAGATTATGATAGAAACAGATCACATATATCATATGGACTGCCTGAAAGGAATGAACCAGATGGCAGACAACAGTGTAGATGCCATCATTGCCGATCTGCCGTATGGCGTACTGAACAACAGAAACCGCTCAGCAGTATGGGACAAACAACTCCCTTTAGACTTGCTGTGGGAACAATACCTTCGTATTACCAAGCCGGAGAGTCCAATCATTCTGTTTTCACAAGGCATGTTTACAGCAAAACTGATGCTTTCACAGCCACAAATGTGGAGGTATAACCTTGTATGGCATAAGGACAGGGTAACAGGACACTTGAACGCCAACCGGATGCCGCTGCGCCAGCATGAGGATATTATAATCTTCTACAGGCACCAACCAGTTTATCATCCGCAGATGAAGCCCAGCCTGCCGGAACAAAGAAACCACAGCCGCCAGAAAACAGAAGGATTTACCAACCGTTGCTATGGCAAGACAGAACTGTCTCCAATACGTATGGCTGATGACAAATATCCCACTTCGGTAATTGCCATACCCAAAGAACACCGCAAGGGCGCATTCTATCATCCGACGCAAAAGCCGGTAGCCTTGCTGGAATATCTGATACGAACCTATACGGACGAAAAAGACATAGTTCTGGACAATTGCATAGGCTCGGGTACAACTGCAGTAGCCGCAATCCGGACAGGACGACATTATATAGGCTTTGAAACCGAAAAGAGCTATTATGAGATAGCTCAAAAACGTGTTGACGAAGAGCTACAGCAACATAATACTGAAATACAGGCAACAAAAGAACAATAAAAGGACAAAACGAAATGTATATGAACTTGAAAAGAACAATAATGGTATTATTCCTCACAACGGGGCTGTTTGCCGGACGTGAGGTGCTGGCACAGCGTACCTATGAAGAAATGGAACATCTGACAGTAAACGAACAGGTTACAACCGTGATTACAGCTTCTGAACCCATACGCTTTGTAGATATCTCTACTGAAAAAATTGTTGGGGATCAGCCCATAGACAACATTATCCGTCTAAAGCCAAAAGAAGCCGGGCATGAAGACGGTGACATACTTGCTATTGTGACCATCGTAACAGAACGCTACCGTACGCAATATGCCTTACTCTATACAACCCGAATGCGGGAAGCTGTTACGGACAAAGAGGTGCTTTTACAAGAACGTGAAGCCTTCAACAATCCAGCTGTTTCGATGCCACTTGCCGATATGGCCCGATTTGCCAGACGCATCTGGAATTCACCGGCCAAAATCAGGAACGTAGCAAGCAAAGAACATCGAATGGTCATGCGCCTGAATAACATCTATTCAGCAGGTGATTATTTTTTCATAGACTTCTCTATTGAAAACAAGACCAACATCCGCTTTGACATTGACGAAATACGTATCAAACTTGCCGACAAGAAAGTGACAAAAGCCACCAATTCGCAGGTAATCGAACTGGCACCGGCTCTTGTACTGGAACCAAGCAAGACATTCAGACACGGCTACCGTAATGTGATTGCCATAAAGAAACTGACATTCCCTAATGACAAAGTATTGACCATTGAAATGACAGAGAAGCAGATAAGCGGACGCAACATCAGCCTGAATATAGATTATGAAGATGTTCTTTCGGCCGATTCGTTTAATTCTAATCTTTTGGAGGAGGAATAAGCATGAAAAAGATTATTTGTTTTTCCCTCTTGTGCGTGCTACTCAGTATAAATGTATCAGCACAACGTAACAGCGGCCGTCTTTTGCTTGGTACCGGATTATTATACAAAAACGGTATGGAAGCTACACTCGCCTACGAACATGAAGTAAACTACAGGCACACATGGGAGTTTTTTGCCAACGGCTATCTGCAATGGACGGATTGCGGAACCTGCGGACATGTCTGTCCGGAAAGTTTCTGGAGAAATTATCGCACCTGGGGAATCGGAGTCGCATACAAGCCCTGCGTAATCAGAGGACGTAACCACTACGGAAGTCTTCGCATTGGAGGTTCAGGAGGAAGTGACACACATAAATTTGTAGCAGGAATTCATCTGGGCTATGAGCATAACTATGTGCTACGCTCCGGCTGGACTTTCTACTGGCAAGTAAAAAATGATGTGATAATCAAGGGAGCTGACCTGTTTCGTACAGGTATAGCACTGGGTATAAAACTACCGATAAAATAAGGGAAAAAATGAAAGGAAAGACAATAACAAGAATCTGCCGGTCATTGCCGGCAATGCTGATTGCCGCAATGCTGACTGCTTGCGATGCACACATCGAGGAAACAGACATGACTGTACGTCCAGGGCATATCCTTTGTGAAGACGGTTCGACTGTACCTTATGAAATGTATGACAAAACAAGAGAAAAAGCTATCGCTGTAGTATTTGACACAGACACCCATGACGGTCACAAGGGAATCGGGTATGCCGTCTATCTCTGGGAATTTAAGGAACAGGCGTTTGCAGACAGTCTGGGTGTCGAACAAGGAACATCTGCCAATACAGATGCCTATGACGGCAATGCAAATACATTTGCCATCTACGATACAAAGGAGACTGCCTCTCCCATGGCAGAATCCGTGCTTGACATGTGGAGATACGGCCAGAGTGCCTTTATCCCTTCAGTAGCAGAGATGCGCTTGCTGTACACTGCCCGCAAGACTATAAATCCCGTAATAGAACTATGCGGTGGAGATCCGCTTCCGGAAACCTCTGACGACTGCTGGTATTGGACTTCGACAGAAGTGGATGGACAGCAGACAGCCAAAGCCTGGCTTTATTCATTAGGCAGCGGGGCAATGCAGGAAACACCAAAGACACAAGCTCACCGTATAAGACCTATTATCTCTCTGAACAAATAAAGATAGAGAACAACTCAAAAACGGTTAACATCATACACAAGCACACTCGATAAAGAATATGGAAGAAAGTAAAGAGTTGCAGGGATTCTACAGAATATTCCGGGCTGTAATCTACATATCCGTGCTAATGGAATTCTTTGAATATGCACTGGATCCAGCCCTGCTTGACAGTTGGAGCGGAATATTGTGTGACATACACGGACGTATCAAGCGCTGGATGATATATAATGACGGGCATCTGGTGTACAGCAAGGTGGCAACCTTCCTGCTCATCTGTATCACCTGTATCGGTACACGTAACAAGAAACAGCTGGAATTTGATGCCCGGCGAATGGTGCTGTACCCACTCGTGAGCGGCGTGGGATTGATTGTACTGTCTGTATGGTTATATAACTATACGATGGATGTACGACTGTACAAACTATCACTTAATATCTGGTTCTATATGGCTGCCTCACTGACAGGCGTTATACTGATCCATATCGCACTGGACAACATTTCGAAGTTCCTAAAAGACGGACTGATGAAAGACAGGTTCAATTTTGAGAATGAAAGCTTCGAACAAAGCGAGGAAATACAAGAAAACAAATACAGTGTGAACATTCCCATGCGATACTATTACAAAGGTAAATTCCGTAAGGGTTGGGTAAGTATAAGCAACCCATTCCGCGGGACATGGGTGGTAGGTACACCGGGTAGCGGTAAGACATTTTCAATCATCGAACCATTTATCAGACAGCACTCTGCCAAGGGGTTTGCTATGGTCGTGTACGATTATAAATTCCCTACCTTGGCGACAAAACTGTATTATCACTACAAGAAGAACCAGAAACTGGGCAAACTGCCACAAGGCTGTAAGTTCAATATCATCAACTTTGTGGATGTAGAATACAGCCGTCGTGTGAACCCTATACAGGCAAAATATATCAACAACCTGGCCGCAGCAAGTGAAACAGCTGAGACATTGCTTGAATCATTGCAGAAAGGGAAAAAAGAAGGTGGCGGCGGAAGCGACCAATTCTTCCAGACTTCTGCTGTAAACTTTCTGGCTGCCTGCATTTACTTTTTTGTCAATTATGAGAGAGAACCCTATGACAAGGACGGTAAAATGCTGTATGCCGAGAAACGTCAGGATCCGGAAACTAAATTCTGGAAACCTACGGGCGTGGTACGTGACAAGAAAGACGGGAATATTGTAGAACCAGCATACTGGTTGGGAAAATACTCGGACATGCCGCATATATTGTCGTTCCTGAACGAAAGCTACCAGACCATCTTTGAGGTGCTGGAAACAGACAATGAGGTGGCCCCACTACTTGGACCATTCCAAACAGCTTTCAAAAACAAGGCCATGGAGCAGCTGGAAGGTATGATCGGTACATTAAGAGTATATACATCCCGTCTGGCAACCAAAGAATCTTATTGGATTTTCCACAAGGACGGAGACGACTTTGACCTAAAGGTGAGTGACCCAAAGAACCCGAGCTACCTGCTCATCGCCAACGACCCGGAAATGGAGAGCATCATAGGTGCGCTGAATGCACTTATTCTCAACCGACTTGTGACCCGAGTGAATACCGGACAGGGCAAGAATATCCCGGTGAGCATCATCGTGGATGAGCTACCGACGCTATATTTTCATAAAATAGACCGACTGATAGGAACAGCACGAAGCAACAAGGTAAGTGTGACGCTGGGATTCCAGGAACTGCCGCAGCTTGAAGCCGATTACGGCAAGGTAGGTATGCAGAAAATCATCACCACTGTGGGTAACGTGGTAAGCGGTTCTGCCCGCTCGAAAGAGACACTGGAATGGCTGTCGAATGACATCTTCGGAAAAGTGGTTCAGCTGAAAAAAGGCGTAACCATAGACCGTGACAAAACAAGTATCAACCTGAACGAGAACATGGACAGCCTGGTACCTGCATCAAAGATATCCGACATGCCTACCGGATGGATCTGCGGACAGACAGCCCGTGACTTCGTGAAAACCAAGGTCGGCAACGGCGGAACAATGAACATTCAGGAATCGGAAGAATTCAAGACCACAAAGTTCTTTTGTAAAACGGACTTTGATATGACAGAAATAAAGAAAGAAGAAGCCGGATATGTACCACTGCCAAAATTCTATACATTCAATTCAAGGGACGAAAGGGAACGCATCCTGTACAAAAACTTTGTACAGGTAGGACTGGATGTGAAGGAAATGATTAAAGATGTATTGAACAAACGAGGAGCCAAATGAAGTATAGAAAAATATTTGTCTTCATGCTGATGATAGTAGTTATGACGGCAGTATATGGGCAGGAAAGGTACAGAGCAAAACCGGCATCCACCCAACTGTCCATATACAGTCTTCCACCGCTGGAACGGGCAATCAGTAGTATAAAATTCTATGAGGGATGGCATGGAGAGAAAAAGCACTGGCCCTATGTTGGATGGGGACATAAGGTTCTTCCTGGAGAGAGGTTTACTAACGACATCACAAAAGTTCAGGGAGATTCCATTTTAAGAGCGGACATGATGAAGCTTTGCCGTTTATTCAGTAAATTTGGACGCGATTCAGTGATTTTAGCCTGCTTGGCTTACCAAGTGGGCGCTTTCCGCCTTTTAGGCAATAAAAATCTACCCAAAAGCAAACTTATTCGAAAACTGGAAAATGGTGACAGGAATATATATGAGGAATATGTTTCTTATTGTTACCGCAAAGGCAAATCAGTCGCATCCATAAAAAGGCGTAGGCTTATAGAATTACATCTTCTATATACTCCATAATGTAAAAAAATAGCCACACAAACTTCTAAAAAGTTCTATATGGCTATTTTGTATTGAAGAAATTTGTTTTTTCTCATCAAAATTTAAAAATAATCATATTTCAACGAAGTAAATGTTGCAATATGCTTTCTCCATTCGAATAAGGATACTGCAAACCTAAAAGTATCAACAATAGAATCAAAAACATAATTACGACTATTGATGTACCCCACCTTACAAAGAAAGGAGGCTTTTCCCCCAAAAGATTACGAACCTTTTCTGAACGTGAATCAATATTTTTCGAGAACTCATTATTCATTTAATTTTATTCTATATTTTTTGCGTGATTAAGATATACATATCACAAACCAGACAAATATAACTTAAATATTTTGTCATTACTAATATGCATTTTATTTCATAATTGCTGATGCTGCTCCTGATTGTTCGCCGACCTCGTTCCCTCGTTTCACCTTTTTACCATATCCGAATGTATAAGTGACCGACAGATTTAGGCGCTGATGGAAATTGTTACCCTCCACAAGCTGGGTTTCGGAATAAAGAGGAGTGGACAATAGATTTGTGGCACACAGCCAGTCTTTCCGGAACAGGTTCATTCCGCTGACACGAATGTTCCAGTTGGAATGGCTCCATCCGGCCAAAACCTGATAGAAATCACGGTCCTTATAAATTACCCCCCGATTGCCCTGTACCGTAAGGCTTCGGGTTTGATAGGCTGCCTGAAAATAGAAATTACCTAAATAATAAGTGGCAGAGGCATTACAGTAGAACGGAGACTGCGAAATATCGAAAAGCCCTGTCATGCGATAGAAGGAAACCGAAGGAGAGGCCGCCAGTTGCAGTTTTCCATTGAGTAGCCTGTAATTGAACGACAGACCTATCTGTGTCCGGTTGTATGCTCCATCCGTTTCAAATGTACGGAGCAGTGCCTTACCATCTTGATAAGGCTGGTAAACAGGTACATACAGGTCGTATTCACCGAAGTACTGCATAAATGCCGATGCTGAAAATGCACTCGTCGGTATCCAGTTATAGGAAAGGTTGAAGGTCACCTGTCGGGAAAGTCCGATGGAGGGATTTCCCGTATAGTACATCAGTTCGTTCTGCTGAAGGACGTTAGGTGTCTTTTCACTGGCACCGGGATAGTTTGCCCCGAAATGGAAGAACGTACGGAACGAATGTTTTTGGGAAGGAGAGAAACCTGCAGACAAGTTCAACAGCGGATAAACTTCCGCTACAGACTGGTCGTTAATCTGGTTCTTTTCCCACTGCAAGGCGGCATCGGCCCGAAGATTCCATTTGTCATTTGAGAAATTATAACCCAGTGCGGCGCCAGCGTACATATCTAAGAACTCATTGTCGTAGGGCGATGTACCAGAATAGCTCACGTCATTAGAAGTCGATCCAAACCATGTCCGAAAGAAAGCACTCTGCTTGTCTGCTACCTTTTTGAACAAAGTAGTGCTTCCACGAAACTGCCAAACATCTTCTCTTGAAATGTTCGCGATACTGGAATTGCCAGACAATGAGGTTTGATAAATATACGAATAATTCGTATGCCCATAATTCATGCCAGGCGATACGCTAAGATGAAAATCGCGAGGAAGGATGAAATAATAATTACCCGACCAGACAAAATAACGGCTGGTGGATGGCTCATTCTTATAATAGGAATAATCCGTGTTTTGTTGGGGAACAAACGACAACATACCCTTTGTTTCCGATAATGGAGTCTGATCAAAGTTGAAACCGACGGTATTGGCTATCTGCATTTTATCTGTGTCATAGATGGCCCTGAACGTAACCGGGTACTGGTTATACTTGAGATGGGCACTCTCTAACGTTTCGTTTCGAGTTATCTGATAGGTTTCTCCCGCCTCATTCTCCAAACTGTACTCCCCCGAAACGGAATTGCCCGAATGATTGATATTGTGATTGGAAGCCCCCACATACAGATCGTAGGTCATACGTTTATATACAAACTTGGAATAAATCGAAGCCCGGCTTGAAAGTTTGCCTATCAGAAAGTTTTCATTCAATGTCGCCTTTGTATATCCACCGTATTCATATTTCTGTACAATAAAATTAACCACATGCTCATTTCCTTGAAAGCGAGGATCTGATGGAAAGTCAAGATATTCCACTCGCCGTACGTCTGAGGTGGATATACCTTCCATTTCTTCTGCTGAAGCGAGAATATAGTTGATGTATATGGCTACACTCTGTCCGCTTGGCGTAGTGACAGTATTGTCCATCATGTTTATGTTGATTTGAGGAATAGCAAGTTGTTTCAAAAGATCTATTGCATTTTGTGCGGAAGTTTTTTGATTTATTGTAGGAGTAAAAGTAGAAGAGGATGCATTTGTTCGATGCATCTGAGCTTTCACAACCACTTCTTTCAAGTCAATAGTTGATATACTATCAAGCGTTTGACTTATTCCTCTCAATGAGGGGAAGCAAACAAAGCAAAATATAAAAAAAAAGACCTTTAAACTCATTTTAGAATAATTCTTCATATTTATTGCAATTTTAATTACTACCTAATTCCAATTGATTTTTAATTAGATTATAATAAACACCTCTGATATTAATTAAAGATGTATGAGTACCTATTTCTACAACTTTACCCTCATCAAGGACTATTATTTGATCAGCATTTTTAACTGTTGAAAGACGATGTGCCACAACTACGACTGTTTTTCCTCTATAAAAATCTGAAAGTTGCTCCACTATTAATTTTTCATTTTTAGCATCAAGAGCATTTGTGGCTTCATCGAGAAAGATAAAATCTGGATTTTTATATACTGCACGCGCGATTAAAATTCTTTGCTTTTGCCCTTGACTTAAACCAATCCCATCTCGTCCAATTAGTGTCTCATATTTTAAAGGCAAACTTATTACATAATCATGTATATTGGCTATTTTAGCAGCCCATTCCAATTGCTTCCAATCTATATCACCATCACCTATTGCTATATTTCTAGCAATAGATTCGGAGAAAATCACTCCATCTTGCAATACAACACCACAATGACGTCTCCACCATTTAAGATTATATTCATTTATATCGTGACCAGCGATTAAAATACTACCTGACATAACCTTATAATAGCCAAGCATGAGCTTTATTAAAGTAGTTTTACCACTTCCAGATGCCCCAACAATTGCCGTAACCTTACCTGCGGGAATTTCAAAAGCTACTCCTTCCAGGGTTTTCTTCATCGCATATTGATCATACTTAAAATCTATATTACTTATTTTTATTGATTTCTCAGAATCAAAACCTTTTCTTTGATTATCACTTGTTTCTTCCTCATTCCCTTCATGTATTTCATTAATACGTTCAAGAGAAATCTTAACATCCTGAAGAGAATAAATGAAAGACATAAATTGTTCTACTGGGGAATTTAGTTGCCCTATTATATACTGTACTGCAAGCATTGCACCAAGAGTCATTTGACCGTTTATTACAGCAGTAGCTGCAAGTACGGTAATAATTATATTTTTTACTTCATTGATAAAAATAGATCCTGCCTCTTGCGATTGCTGTAACTTCAATGATTTCATTTGCACTGAAAATATATCAGCCTGCACATCTTCCCATTCCCACCTACGACGCTGTTCACAATCTTGCAACTTTATTTCTTGCATGGAAGTAATCAATTGATACGTCTTATTCTGATTTTTGGCTTGTTGCTCAAACAATTCATAATCTATTATTTTCCGTTTGCGCAAAAACTTTGTTATCCATAAACCGTATATTACACTACCAATAGTAAAAATATAAAAAATAGTTTGATTGTAAATCAACAGAACAATACCAAAAACAATAAAGCTAAGAAACGTAAAGATAACTCCAAGAACTTGATTTGTCAAAAAAGATTGTACACGAGAGTGATCATTAATACGTTGCAATAAATCTCCCATTAGTTTGGTATCAAAAAAAGCCATTGGAAGTTTTAGTAATTTAATAAAGAAATCACTTACCAAAGAAATATTAATTCGCATTGAGATGTACAAGACTAACCATCTTCTAATAAAATCAGTTATGGTCTTGCCAATAACAATTATCAACTCACCAATTAATACAAGCCAAATAAAACTAACATCATTATGTTTTATTCCAATGTCTACAATTGCTTGAGTCAAAAAAGGCATTATTAATTGTAGAATACAGCCCAATATTAATCCTAAAAGAATCTGAAACAAGTATTTTTTATATTCTTTAATATACTTGTTTAAAAATCTCAAAGAATGAATTTCTGACACATTAGTTTCCGTATGCATTTTAAACTCGGGCTCAGGCTCAAAAAACATAGCAACACCTTTATTCTCGTTTTTTCCTGTTTGATTAAGCCAATGAGCACAAAACTCATTTAAGGAAAGTTTCACTTTTCCTTTTGCCGGATCAGACACATAAAACGCATTACATTTTTTTACTTTATATAATACAACAAAATGATTTTGAGACCAATGCAAAATACATGGTAAAGGAGCACGCATCAACTCTTCTAGGCTTATCAATCCCGTTATATTATCCAATCCGATTTGTTTTGCAGCTTTAGATATAGAAAGCAAAGAAACACCTTCCTTTGTAGGAAAGCATTTTTTTGACAGAAAATCTAACGAATATGAACGACCGTAATATGAACTAATCATACTCAGACATGCAATACCACACTGCATGCTATCTTTCTGCAAAATAATAGGAAAACACTTACCAAAAAGTCTATGAATAACATGGAGCATAACAAATTATAAATAATGGTAATGAAAGAATAGATTTTCTCCTGACATTGTTATGACTTTGCACGTTTAATCATAGCAATTACAATTGAATCAACACCTTTTATTAAATTATCCTTTTGACAATCCAACCTATTTTTTTCAACACATTTCTGAATACAGTTTCCTCTGCATACTGGAAGGACTTCACATTCTCTACACTTTTCATTTTCAAAAAAAGAATTACAATAATATCTTAAAATATTATCATTCGAAATAAAAGCCCCATCATCTGATATATTCCCAATATAATTTACTGAATCTTTTTTAAAATCCCTTGCGGTACATTTATATACTTCCAATCCTGGTATTATTGTATAATGTAACATATTTTCAACATAACAAATATTGGGAGTTGTTGGAAGTATAGTGAATGATGGAACAGAAAAACCAGCCTCATAAAAATGGGCTGTAATTTCCGTTACTCGTTTAGAAAGTTTTTTTAAGGTATCTATTTCTTGCCAAATTGGTTGAAAATTGACATGTATTTTACCTCTTACTTCCATAGAAAAAGAATCGATTATTGACATAATTGATTCAATATTTTCCGGTGTACAATTAATCCTTAATGTTAAATCGAGATTTGACAAACAATTAATCAACATGGATATATTATTTACAATGCAATCGTAAGAATCAGGAAATTTCTTTGAAAATCTTGTTTTATTATGAAATTCCTTACCACCATCTAACGTAATCTGAAACTTTTTAAGGTCAATACGATCCATGTCTGCAATTTGTTTTTCTGAAATGAGAGCCCCATTTGTTGTTATCATGTTATAGAATACAACTCCTTTCTTCTCACATAATTGTTTAATTTCTAATGAAAGAGGAACAATTATATCATTAAACTTAAGCATTGGCTCACCCCCAAACCAATCCAGAGTCAGACTATTTAAGTGATTATTATTCAAAAGATTTTCTGCATATTTCAGTAAAATTTTGCAATCTTTTTCTGATAGGTTCTTTGCCGTATGTTCTTCATAACAATACCAACATCTAAAATTACAATTCAAAGTTGGAAGAATTGTTAGACGAGCATTTCTATTTCCATATTTAATAATTCTTTGCAGACGTACAATTTGTAAATATTCGTCAATAGAATCATCACAGATAAACTTATTCTTCTCCAAAACGTCCAAAGATGCCGCATCAAAATCAGAAAAAGAATTATTCTTAAGTTTATCACCAAGTTCTATATTTCCAAGACATATTAATGCCCTTGACAACAAATTATAAACATAAAGCTCATCATCAACAATTATATATCGATTATATCTACTAGACTTTTTCATTCTTTTGTTAATTTATTTTATGTATGGGCTTAAGAATAAACCCATACATAAAAACATTTTGCACTTTAACAGTTACAGCCACAACTACAACCACAGTTGCATCCACTTGCCATTTGCATTGAAGCAATACTACTGTTAGAATTCGAATTGCTATTCGAATTAGAGTTAGAATTTGACAATTCCAGATGCTCCAGTTTGTCATTAATACCACCCTTCAATTGCTGGAGAGAAGATTCATCCAACAATGCTGCGCTTGAAAAAATAGCTATTTTCATACTATTTGTATTGTGAGGTATTAGGTCGGTGCCCCTTCCACCTCTTTTTAATAAAAGTTACGAATTTCTACGCACCGGTAAAAAAACGTTTGATAGCATTCTGAATAAAAGTTACAGTATATTCATGTTTTCATAAAGCAGCAACCTTTCGGGCTCTAATTTAGTATTTTTTGGGGAAATTCTCAAAAAATCTGAAGAAAAACAGCTTAATAACGCTACAATTCGGTGTCACCCTATAAATTGAAATATCAAAAAACTCATTTATTGTGTGACATTAAAAATAAACTATCCATTTTTTTACAGATTAATAATGAGGTATTCATCATGTCTTAATCCTAATGAAATTCACCCATTAAGTTTTTAATTTATCAACTTCTATAAATATTTCACGTATAAGATCTGTCTCTTATACACATCTCCGAGCCCACGAGACCGGAGCCTATCTC
>ENA-OYXH01000049-OYXH01000049.1-human-gut-metagenome-genome-assembly--contig:-NODE-49-length-51568-cov-10.001611_pt1 | contig 51568 bp, 30 predicted proteins | sample MGYA00244844_ERZ653420 | MGnify/ENA primary metagenome ERZ653420 (study PRJEB26926, sample SAMN06164998) | human gut metagenome | biome: ENVO:00009003; feature: ENVO:2100002; material: ENVO:00002003... | reverse complement strand
AGATAGGCTCCGGTCTCGTGGGCTCGGAGATGTGTATAAGAGACAGGTTGTAGGTGATGCCCATGGAGGTGCCTTGTGCCACTAACTCGTCGAGCATAGCCTGGCTCACCTCGAACTCGCGGTTGAAGCGGTCGAACGTCTTGTACTGCTGGAGCCATTCTTTCCGGTGGCGGTCAATCAGCTTGATGTTCAGCTGTACCATGGCGCCTTTGTCGCGCAATGACAGATAATAGTTGGTGTACATCGTGGTGTCGATGGGCACGAAATAGTCGGGCATGATGCCTCCACCGCCGTACACGGTACGTCCTAACTTCAGGGTCTTGGCCTTGAGCGAGTCAGGGAAGTGGATGCTGTCGGCACTCATCATCTCGCCCCGGTTGTAACGGTCTATCAGGTCTTTATTGTATTGCTCGATGCTTTCGTAAGGTTTCTGGATACAGCGGCCCGAAGGGGTGTAGTAACGGGCAATGGTCAGACGGATCATGGAACCGTCGGGCAAATCGATGGGGCGCTGCACGAGTCCTTTTCCGAAGGTACGGCGGCCTACTACGATACCTCTGTCCCAGTCCTGAATGGCTCCGGTGACAATCTCACTGGCGGAAGCCGAGAATTCATCGACGAGCACCACCAGACGGCCTTTCTGGAAATCGCCGTCGCCCTTGGCTTCAAATTCCGAACGGGGGTTGCGGCGGCCTTCGGTATAGACGATGAGTTCTTTCTTACCCAAAATCTGGTCGCACAGGCTGATGGCGGCATTCAGGTAACCGCCTCCGTTGCCTTGCAAATCGAGAATCAGGTCTTTCATGCCTTGTTTCTGCAACTTGTGGAGGGCATCGGTAAACTCCTGTCCGGTGGTAGCGGCAAAACGGTTCACACGGATGTAGCCGATTTTTCCTTCTACCATGTACGAAGCGTCGAGGCTGTACACGGGAATCTTGTCGCGCTTGATGGTGAAGGGCAGCAACTCTTTCACACCGGCACGCAGCACTTTTACCGTCACCGTGGAGCCTTTCGGTCCGCGCAAGCGGCGCATCACTTCGTCGGTGTTCATCTTCACACCGGCAATGACCGTGTCATTCACTTCGATGATGCGGTCGCCAGCCAGGATGCCGACTTTCTCGGAAGGTCCTCCCGATACAGGCTGAATGACAAAGAGGGTATCGGTGGCCATATTAAACTGGATACCGATGCCGTCGAAGTTTCCCTGAAGGGGTTCGTTGAGCCGCTTCACTTCTTCCGGGTCGGAATAGGTGGAGTGCGGGTCGAGCTCTTCCAGCATGCTGACAATGGCGGTTTCCACCAGTTTGTCTTCGTCTACCTTATCTACATAGAGATTGGAGATGGCGAACTCGGCCAGCTGCAGTTTGCGCGAAGGCGAATCGAGCAACTTGTTCTGGGCAGGCAGGGCAGTCCATGCCGCACATCCTGCCAATAAAGCGAATAAGTATTTTCTGATTTTCATAAGTTCTTCTTTCGATCGCACAAAGGTACAATAAATTGACGAATATTCGCCATAAACGAGAATCGGGGCACACCACTTTTGTGATATACCCCGATTCTGTACGGCTCATTAAAATATTAATTATAGAATCTTACATTTGTAAAGACCCTTTCTGCATATACTGTACCGTCTGGAGACAAGATTGTAATCGTAACGGTATGCGTGCCATCAGCCTGAGTAGAATTATCCTTGAACTGAATAATGTATGAATTGGCAATGGCGCCAGTTACAGGCAATGCATCCAATGATACATCAGAGAAATCTGATTTTGCATATAATGTAGTTCCACCCGTATATTCAGAAAGTAACCAAGGTTTCTCACTTACATTTCGGTTAGCACTACTATATACGGTATGCACGGTACCTTGGGTTGTATTCCAATTTTCCTGACTACGGAAATATTCTACAGAGTTTTTAGAATAACTACCTGGCTGGTTCGGCTCATCAGTAAAATTCACATAAATGCGGTTGGCTCCCGTACGGAAACTAAATTGTTCATCAGCATAGTGTAAAGCTTCTGCTCCACATTCTCCACTTGATTTCCGATAATTAATTGCAGCCTGCTGTAAAGAAGCTGCATCTGCACCGCCAAATCCCACGGTACGATAAGTTCCAGTACTTCTATTCAAATAACTGCTAATGCTATTCAGGTCTGTAAGATTAAGTGCTCCACATACTCCTTCATTACCGGAACCATTACCACCATAACCTACACATCCAAAACGAATATCTATGTTCTGCTGTGATAGTTTCGTAGCCCAACTTACAATCTCCTGCGCAAGTTTATTAGCTTCTTCACTCATACTACCAGAGTTATCTACCAGGAACACTAAGTCCACCATTTTCTTTCTGGATGTTTCACCATCATTATTGATAACCAAAATGCCTTTAGGCTTTCCATCTACTTCTACCCATATATTTTGTCCTGAGAGTCCAGTACCAGCAAAGGTCATCCAGCCTCCATTGGGATTCTGTACCCCTGACATATTGATAGAAATAATTTTTCCATTAGACGAGAACTGCACATTCGGAATAGCTGTATTTGATCCACTCACCTGAGGATTTGGACCGGCCTCACTATCACTTGGAATTCCAGACTCATCCACTAACCCTCCTTCAGCTTTAGCCAATATAATCCGGAGTATTCCTTCTACTCCATCAAAATACATCTTTTTCTCAATGACCAGCAAACCCTCGCCTAAGGATACTAAGGTATAGGTTGTTCCACCAAGCTGAAAAATATCATAATCAACTCCAATATTCCAGGGATAGGAAACCGTCTCATCCACTAAACAATCTCCTGTTTCTTCAAACTCCAGCAAATGTCCTAAAAAAGAATAATCGCCTTCTGACAAAGGTATTTTTGTCCCTGAATCGTCTATAAACAACGCTTCTTCCAAAACCCATTTACCAACAATCAGCTGAGTTGCATCCCCATCTTCTAATGCAATGGTTTCGTCTCCACTCTTCAAACAAGAAGAAAAAGTTCCCATTACACATAGCAAAATACCTACAATCCACCAGGATTTAAATGTATACATTCTTTTCATAACTCTGTTCCTCCTTATTTGATTTCAAATTCTACACGACGGTTCATCTTTCTGCCTTCTTCCGTTTCATTCGTATCAAGTGGGCGTGTCATACCATAATAACTATATGAGAGGCTGGTCTTCTTTACTCCATGACTTACCAGATAGTCATATACAGCCTTGGCACGGTCTTTTGAAAGTTTCATGTTGAAATCTTCACTCCCCACATTATCTGTATGGCCTTTGATTTCCATCTTTATATTAGTACGAGTAATCAATGCGACAATCTTATCAAGGTACGCATGTGATTCTGGTTTAATGCTGCTCTTGCCAAAATCGAAGTTAATCATATCGACTGCACAGATAGTCTTACCTTCCACACGTTCTCCCTTGGTTATAAGTGCCAGAATTTCATCCAACGAATAACAAGGTTTTTCCTCTACTACCACTGGAGCGGGAGCAGGTGCAACTTCTACCACCGGAGCTGGTTCTGGAGCAGGTTTAGGAGCCTTTTTCTTGAATATACTGAAAGGCATGGCAAACGAAGCACGCAATTCCAAGCCATTAAACTTACGACTACCATCTATTTGATAGACCGGAGTAAGAAGACCGGATTCAACGATAGCTTCACCATCTCTTTCTTTCTTGCTGTAGGTATTGCTCAGCCCAAATTCATAATTTGCTTCCAGCCCTAAATAACATTTCGATCCGTTGATATTGATTCCATATTTCAAACCAGCTCCTATAGAAGCTGCAAAATAAGTAGAAGCCATATTAGCATCTGTGAGATCCATAGAATAACCTTCATAATACCCATTCTTTAAATCTGAATTCAAATTAATATAGCCTCCGGTAGAAAAGCCAACAATCGGAGCTGCATAGATATAAGGACGTAAATTCCAGTCATACTTTCCGATATTCCAAATAATTGGAACACGTACATCTATATACTTCGATTTGAGCGAGTACGTAATATCTTCTGTAACAAAATCTTTTCCGATACCCGGAAGCTTTAAGCCACGAGATAAAAAGGTAAGTTCCGGACGAACGGCAAACTGTCTTTCCTGCCCCCATTCATACTGTACGAATAAAGAAAACAGACCGCTATTTTTCCCTTCTGCATCTGGGAAAATTTCTTTATTCAACTCCGAAATAGAAGCACCTCCCCAACGGTATCCCCCCATTAATCCGACATACCAGTGAGGTTTCTGCTCTGTTTCCTGTGATTGAACAGCCAAACAAGAGCACATGGCTAAAATCACCACACAAATTCTTGAAAATAAACAATTCTTCATATTTTAGAACTTTAAATCATACAACAAAGGTATGACTTAACATAATTTCAAAAAAACTACCCAATTAAAGGAATGCAACTATGTGGCTGATATGTGTACTAAATGGAGAAATTTAAAAACTAAAAGCAGCTATTTTCTTTTAATAAAAATAGCTGCTTTTAGAAGATTTGTACGATAAAACAATATTCTTTATTCCACTTCCATGCCTTCAGGCAGAAAGTCGGATACATCCTTGCCATACTGCAGGAGTTCACGGACAATGGTGGAACTGATGGAAGTCAGTTCGGGCTCCGTAAAGAGCAGGATGGTTTCTACGCCGGCCAGCTTGCGGTTGATGTCGGCAATGGTTTCTTCGTATTCAAAGTCGTGTACGGTACGGATGCCGCGGATAATGAATCCGGCCTCGCGCTCGCGGGCAAAATCAACGGTAAGGTTGTCGTATGCCTCGACTTTGATGCGCGGCTCGTCGGCATAAAGTTTGCGAATCATCTCTACGCGCTTCTCGGTGGGGAACCAGGTTTTCTTTTTGTCGTTCACCCCAATGCCGATGATGATTTCGTCCATAAAGGTCAGGGCACGCTTCACCACGGAATAGTGCCCGATAGTAAACGGGTCGAATGTGCCCGGGAATATCGCTCTTTTCATCACTGATGACTGGCAGTTTTTAATTATTAATTCTTCATTCCTCATTTTTAATCAGGTCTTCCTCTACCACCAGGTTGTCGATGATGAAGTTCTGGCGTTCCATGGTGTTCTTTCCCATGTAGAACTCCAGCAGCTCCTTCACGGCGTCAGTCTTGCGAAGGGTGACCTGCTCCAGACGCATGTCCTTGCCGATGAAATGGCGGAACTCGTCGGGCGAGATTTCTCCCAATCCTTTGAATCGGGTGATTTCGGGGTTGGGGCTCAGCTTCTCGATGGCAGCCACGCGCTCTTCTTCCGAATAGCAGTAGATGGTTTCGTACACCCCTTTCTTGCGGTTACGCACGCGAAACAGGGGGGTCTGCAGGATGTACACATGACCTTTCTTTATCAGGTCGGGGAAGAACTGCAGGAAGAAGGTAATCATCAGAAGACGGATGTGCATACCGTCCACATCGGCATCGGTGGCCACGATTACCTTATTATATCGGAGTCCGTCGAGCCCTTCTTCAATGTTCAGGGCAGCCTGCAGGAGGTTGAACTCTTCGTTCTCGTAGACCACCTTCTTGGTGAGTCCGAAAGAATTCAGCGGCTTACCGCGCAAGCTGAACACGGCCTGCGTATTGACATCGCGGCTTTTCGTGATGGAACCGCTGGCGGAGTCTCCCTCGGTGATGAAGATGGAGCTTTCCAGACGGGGGTCGTCTTCTTCTTTCTTTCCGCCTTTCTGGTCGTTCAGGTGGATGCGGCAGTCGCGCAACTTACGGTTGTGCAGGTTGGCTTTCTTGGCACGCTCACGGGCTATCTTCGTGACGCCGGCAATGGCCTTGCGTTCTTTTTCGGATTCCTGGATTTTCTGCAGCAGGACTTCGGCCACATCGGGATGCTTATGGAGGTAGTTGTCTACCTGCTCTTTTACGAAGTCGCCCACAAACTTGTTGACGCTGACGCCTGACAAGGGATAGGGGTTGCCTTCGGAATCTTTCTCCGGTGCCATGGACAGTGAGCCCAACTTGATTTTGGTCTGGCTCTCGAACGTAGGTTCAATCACGTTGATGGCAATGGCAGCCACCAGTCCGTTACGGATGTCCTGAAACTCCAGGTTCTTTCCGTAGAACTCCTTGATGGCACGGGCAATGTGTTCCTTGAACGCGCTCTGGTGGGTTCCTCCCTGTGTGGTGTGCTGACCGTTGACAAAGGAATAGTACTCCTCGCCATACTGCGCACTGTGGGTAAAGGCTATCTCAATGTCTTCGCCCGTCAGGTGCACAATGGGATACAGTCCCGGCGCAGTCATGTTGTCGTTCAGCAGGTCTTCCAGTCCGTTACGGCTCACAATGCGGTGTCCGTTATAATAGATGGAAAGACCCGTATTTAAATAGGTATAGTTGCGGAGCATGGTCTCAATGAACTCCGGACGGAAATGGTAGTTCTGGAACAGGGTATCGTCGGGCTCAAAGAAGATGTAGGTTCCGTTTTCTTCGTCGGTGGCGCAGGTCTCGTCGCTGACCAGTTCTCCACGTTCGAACACGGCCTTGCGCATCTGTCCGTCGCGGGCACTCCAGGCCACGAAACGGCGGCTCAATGCATTGACCGCCTTGGCTCCCACTCCGTTCAGACCGACACTTTTCTTGAAGGCCTTGGTATCGTATTTACCTCCGGTGTTCAGCATGGAAACGGCATCGACCAGACTTCCCAAAGGAATGCCTCGTCCATAGTCGCGCACGGACACCCGCAGGTTGTCTTCCATCTGGATTTCAATGCGCTTTCCGGCTCCCATCTTGAACTCGTCGATACTGTTGTCGACAACTTCTTTCAACAGCACATAAATACCGTCTTCCACCTGCGAACCGTCGCCCAGGCGACCGATGTACATACCGGGACGGGTACGTACGTGCTCCATGTCGCTCAGGTGGCGAATGTTCTCTTCGGTATAAGCTACAGAGGAAACGGTTTGTTCATTGAATTCTTCCATATCTATTCCCCCTCTGTTTTTTAAATCATTTTCTTATAAGCACGGCGGCGTTTGTGCTGCACGGATTCGAATGCGCTCCACTGTGCCTGTACTTTCTTGTTGAGCTCAAGCTCCGGATTGCTTTCTCCATACTCAAATCCCATCTGCTGGAAAATAGGCACAAGGTCATAGAACAGGAGGGCATTGACTCCCTTGCTCTGGTATTCGGGCTTCACTCCTACCAGCAGCAAATCGAGCACGCGCGGACGCTTGATGAACAGGGCCTTCAACAGGTGGTACCACCCGAAAGGAAGCATCTTTCCCTTGGCTTTCTGCAAGGCTTTCGACAAGGACGGCATGGCAATTCCCACTGCCACTAAATTACCTTCCGCATCTTCTACCAGCGACACCATGCGCAGGTCGATAAGCGGCAGATACATCTTTATATACTGGTCAATCTGTCCCTGTGTCATTTTTGAATACCCGTAAAGGGGAGCGTAGGCTTCGTTAATCAAATCGAAGATTTTCTGCCCGTAGTTCTGCTTCTTGATTTCGCTCCGCTTGAGCTTCTTGATTTTCAGGTTGTACTTCTGAAGAATGATTTCGGAGATGCGTACAAACTTTTCCGGAAGCTGGTGGGGCACGCTCAGCTTGTATTCCACCCAGTCGGCTTCTTTCTCAAAGCCTAACTGCTCCATGTGTTCCGGATAATAGGAATAGTTATAGATGGTGGCCATCGTACTCAACTGGTCGAATCCTTCAACCAGCATTCCTTCGGCATCCATATCCGTAAATCCCAGCGGACCGACAATGGCTTCCATACCTTTTTCTTTTCCCCATTGCTCTACGGCTTTCAGCAAGGCTGAAGACACTTCTTCTTCGTCGATGAAGTCCAGCCAGCCAAAACGGACTTCTTTCTTGTTCCAGGTGTCATTTGCACGGTGGTTGATGATGGCGGCCACACGCCCCACTATCTCCTCGCCTTTGTATGCCAGGAAATATTCTGCCTCGCAGAATTCAAATGCCGGATTCTTCTCAGGATTGAAGGTATTCAGCATGTCATCGTACAAATCGGGAACGGAATAGGGATTATTTTTATAAAGTTCGTAATTAAAACGAATGAACTTCTTCAGTTCTTTTTTCGTAGTGACTTTTTTAATCGTGATAGTCATTGTGGTATAATTTTCTTTCGTTCGCTTTGAGTTTAGAAAAATTAAGGCTGTAAAGATAGTGTTTTTTCTCCTAATAAGCGGGCTATTCACTGATTTTCACACTTTAAGGATTTTCACGCAGGAAGCAAACGGCACAGGAAAATTAGAAATTTGATAGGATTTTAAGGTATCTTTTCATTTCGTTTCCAGAATGAAGAAAGCAGAAATTACGGTAATCCGCTGTTTGACAGTAAAATAAGCCTTCTTTCCCTCTTGAGAATTGAAAAATCAGCCTCTCCCCGACGAATGGACGGGATTTTCAGATTCTCGCGACGTTTATTTCCACCAGTCGCCGGGCAAGGCAAGAATCATGGCCACCACTTCGGCATAGTTTTTCTGTCCGGAAGGAATCTGGTTGCCTTTGAGGTAATACTCATACATCAGTTCCTGCACTCGTCCTACCCACGGATTGTAGCGTGCCTGCCAGTAGGCTTGCTTTTCACGAAGGGTCTGTAAAATCTCGGGACGGATGGAAGCAAGCAGTTGCCGGTAGTCTTCTTCTTCCAACAATGTAGCGGCATTGGAGAGCACATAGGGTAGCAGACCGAAATAGCCGGAGTAGCGGACGGCTGGTGAAACGGAGCGGATGCAAATCTGATAGGCCCAGAAGTTGGCTTCGGCCTCGCTGCTTATTCCCAACAGATGGGAATACTCATGGGCATAGGTGAACGGCCATTGCAAGGGAGGCAGCTCGCGGTTGAGCTGTGACTCGGCAAAGAAAGGCCCCATGTAGCCCAACACGCCGACACCGGAATAGAGTGCGTTGAACATGACTTGCTTGGGATGCTGGTAGCTTCTCGGTGAAGAAAGACCGAAGCGGGAGGGCACCCGGGCAAAGCGTTGCTTCACTTCTTTCTCGATGACCTCGTGCGAAGGGAAAGGCGACTGCGTGTAGGCTTGATTCAGACGGCGGGTGTAGTCGGCCAGGAAATGCTGAAAGGTGGAATCCTGGTAGGCTACATATTCTACAGAAGAACGCGTAAAGAAGTCTTTCCGAAAATAGTTGATTCCCCAGCCTACATAGAACCAGAGGTACACTCCTACCAGCAGTTCGGCTTCTGCACGCAGGGTCCACTTCCACCCTTTCTTTTTCTTCCAGCCCCACAGCGGAAGTCCGGCAAGGAGTACACACGCGGCTACAAAAAACCATTCTTCCATGGAGAAAGGTATCCAGGAAACCAGAGCCGACAGGAAGGCGGACAAACCGGGATAAAGGTGACGGGCATACATCTCGCCCCAAACGGGCAAGAGGCGGCAAAGGAAGATGAAGCACACCCCCAAGGCCTCTGCGGTCCAACGTACGTAACGTAAAGGAAAACTTTTCATACACACAAAGTTATATGTTTTCAGACAAGGTGAAGGAAGTGACAAAGAAATTATATATTTTTGTAACACAGATTAATCATGAATTATACTTAGATAGAAATGGCTTTAAACTACATCTGGATTGCATTTTTCCTTCTGGCCTTCGTGGTGGCACTGGTCAAGCTCGTATTTTTAGGCGACACGGCCGTATTTCCGGAGATTATCAATTCTACTTTCGCTTCTTCCAAAACGGCATTCGAAATTTCATTGGGGCTGACGGGGGTACTATCGCTCTGGCTGGGCATCATGAAGATTGGAGAAAAAGGGGGTGTTATCCAGCTTTTCGCCCGTCTGCTGAGTCCGCTGTTTTCAAAACTGTTCCCGGAGATTCCCAAAGGGCATCCGGTGACGGGAAGTATTTTCATGAACTTAGCGGCTAACATGCTGGGGCTGGACAATGCGGCCACGCCGCTCGGTCTGAAAGCCATGGAGGGACTGCAGGAGCTGAACCCGCGAAAGGATACGGCCAGCAACCCGATGATCATGTTTTTAGTGCTGAACACGTCGGGACTGACACTGATTCCCATCAGCATCATGGTATACCGGGCACAGATGGGAGCCGCACAGCCTACGGACGTGTTTGTTCCGATTCTATTGGCGACTTTCTTCTCGACAATGGCCGGCATCATTGCGGTCAGCCTGTACCAGCGCATCAACCTGCTGAACCGGACCATCCTGCTGTTTCTCGGAGGGGCCAGTCTGCTCATTGCAGGCATCATCTGGCTTTTCCTCCAGCTCAGCCGGGAACAGATTGACCTCTACTCTACCACCTTTGCCAATGTGTTCCTCTTTCTCGTCATCATCGGCTTTATCGTGGCGGGCATGCGAAAAAAAATCAATGTGTACGATGCCTTCGTAGAGGGAGCCAAAGAGGGATTTTCTACTGCCGTACGCATCATTCCTTACTTGGTGGCCATCCTGGTTTCCATCGGTGTGTTCCGTGCTTCGGGCGCCATGGATTTTCTGATTCAGGGCATTGCCGGGGTGGTTCGAAGTTGCGGTATAGACGACCAGTTTGTCGGCGCACTGCCCACGGCACTGATGAAGCCGCTGAGCGGTAGCGGGGCCCGCGGACTGATGGTGGATGCCATGAGCACCTACGGAGCCGATTCGTTTGTCGGCCGTCTGGCCTGCATCTTCCAGGGGTCAACGGACACTACATTTTATATTCTGGCGGTGTATTTCGGAAGTGTCAGCGTGACGCGTACAAGGCATGCGTTAAGCTGTGGGCTGATAGCCGACTTTACCGGAATACTGGCTGCCATTTTCATCGGATATTTATTTTTCAATTGACATAAGCTATGATTAGTTATCAGACAGAGGGCATAGACATGCCCGCCATCAAGAAGCGCGAAACGACTGCATGGATCAAAGCCGTGGCCGAGACCTACGGCAAGAAGGTGGGCGAAATCGCGTACATTTTCTGTTCGGACGAGAAGATTCTGGAAGTAAACCGCCAGTACCTGCAGCATGATTATTACACGGACATCATTACGTTCGACTACTGCGAAGGCAAGAAACTGTCGGGCGATTTGTTCATCAGCCTGGACACGGTACGCACCAACGCCGAACAGTTCGATGCGCCGTATGAGACGGAACTCTACCGCGTGATCATACACGGCATACTGCATCTTTGCGGCATCAATGACAAGGGGCCGGGAGAACGCGAAATCATGGAAGCCGCCGAAAACAAAGCGCTGGAAATGCGGAAAGATTTCATGTAATTCGTATTTTTGCAAAGGATTAAAAACATAAAAGCTAATGGATTTCAAGTATGATGTAATCGTAATCGGAGCCGGTCATGCCGGATGTGAAGCGGCGGCTGCGGCTGCCAATCTGGGCTCAAAGACCTGCCTGATTACAATGGACATGAACAAAATCGGGCAGATGAGCTGTAACCCGGCCGTAGGGGGTATTGCCAAGGGACAAATCGTCAGAGAGATTGACGCCTTGGGAGGATACATGGGGCTGGTAACAGACAAGACCGCCATCCAGTTCCGTATGCTGAACCGTTCCAAGGGACCGGCCATGTGGAGTCCGCGTGCCCAGTGCGACCGCGGGAAATTTATCTGGGCCTGGAGGGAAGTGTTAGAGAACCTGCCCAACCTGCATATCTGGCAAGATACGGTGGAAGAGTTGTTGGTGGAGAACGGAGAAGTGACCGGCGTGGTGACTTGCTGGGGAGTGACGTTTCATGCCAAATGCGTGGTGCTGACTGCCGGTACTTTCCTGAACGGGCTGATGCACATCGGACACAAGATGCTGGCAGGAGGACGCTGTGCGGAACCCGCATCGTATCACCTGACTGAATCCATCACCCGCCACGGCATTACGGCCGGACGCATGAAGACGGGTACCCCGGTGCGCATCGACGGAAAGAGCGTACACTTCGACCTGATGGACACACAGGACGGTGAGAATGATTTCCACCGTTTCTCGTTTATCAGCGAACCGCGCCACCTGAAACAGCTGCAATGCTGGACTTGCTTTACCAACGAAGAAGTACACGATACACTCCGGAAAGGACTGGCCGACTCTCCCCTTTTCAACGGACAAATCCAGAGCATCGGTCCGCGTTACTGTCCGAGCATCGAAACCAAAATCGTGACCTTTCCTGACAAACCGCAGCACCAGCTGTTCCTGGAACCGGAAGGTGAAACCACTCAGGAACTTTACCTGAACGGCTTCTCTTCTTCACTCCCGATGGACATCCAGCTGGAGGCACTGAAGAAGATTCCTTGCTTCAAAGATTTGGTAGTGTACCGTCCGGGATATGCCATCGAATACGACTACTTCGACCCGACACAGCTGAAGCATACACTGGAATCGAAGGTGGTGAAAAACCTGTTCTTTGCCGGACAGGTGAACGGCACGACCGGATACGAAGAAGCCGGCGGACAGGGTATCATTGCAGGTATCAACGCACACCTGAACTGCCACGGTGGCGAGCCGTTTGTGCTGGGACGCGACGAAGCTTACATCGGTGTACTGATTGACGACCTCGTGACCAAAGGTGTGGATGAGCCGTACCGTATGTTTACTTCGAGAGCGGAATACCGCATCCTGCTCCGTCAGGATGATGCCGACATGCGACTGACCGAACGGGCTTATCAGCTGGGACTGGTGAAAGCCGACCGCTACGAAATCCTGCAAAAGAAACGGGCCGAAATAGACCGCATCGTAAACTTCGTAAGCACCTTCTCCGTGAAGGCCGACAAGATAAACGATGCCCTCGAAAAGTTAGGAACGGCTCCGCTTACTCACGGATGCAAGCTGGTTGACTTAATCAGCCGTCCGCAGATTACGATTGAAAATATCGCTCCTTATATCCCCGCCTTCCAGGCAGCACTCGACAAAATCGAAGACCGAAAAGAAGAGGTAATCGAGGCAGCCGAAATCCGCATCAAGTACAAAGGCTACATCGACCGGGAGCGTACGATTGCCGACAAGATACACCGGCTGGAGTCCATCCGAATCAAGGACAAGTTTGACTACGCGAACCTGCAATCCCTGTCGACCGAAGCCCGCCAGAAACTGGTGAAGATAGACCCGGAAACCCTGGCACAAGCCAGCCGCATCCCCGGCGTATCACCGAGCGACATCAACGTGCTGTTAGTGCTTTTGGGACGATAAAGCAGGCATGTTTCACGTGAAACAATTTGTTTAAGGAACACACATAAAATACTGGATATGAATAAAGAAACATTAAAGAAAAACCTTCGAGAAATACCCGATTTTCCCAAGTCCGGAATTCTGTTCTACGACGTCACTACCCTGTTCAAAAATGCGGAATGCTTGCAGGGCATGATAGACAAACTGTATGAGCTGTACAAGGACAAAGGGATTACTAAAGTGGTAGGTATCGAGTCCAGAGGATTCATCTTGGGAGGTGCCTTGGCGGCCCGCTTAGGAGCCGGATTCATCATGGCCCGCAAGCCCGGAAAGTTGCCGGCTGAAGTCATTGAAGAAACTTACGCCAAGGAGTATGGAACCGACACCATACAGCTTCACAAGGATGCCATCAGCAAAGGCGACGTGGTATTGCTGCACGACGACTTGCTGGCTACGGGCGGAACCATGGCGGCAGCTTACCGACTGGTAAAACGCTGCGGCGTGGAGAAAGCGTATGTCAACTTCGTCATCGAGCTGAAAGGACTGAACGGAAGAAACGCTTTCGAAAAGGACGTAGAAGTCACTACCCTTTTAGAACTATAAAACGAAACGAATCCCTTGCAGAAAGGGAAACAACTGTGCAGCCTTCTTTGCAGGAAACCTCTCCTCAAAGAAGGCTGTATTCACCCTGACAAGAACCCAACGACATGGAAGAAATAGAAAAGACAAGCAACACCAGTGAATACCTGAAAGGAATCGTATTGAACCTTCCGGAAGGTCCGGGCATCTACCAATACCTGAACAAGGAAGGGGTCATCATCTACGTGGGAAAAGCCAAGAATCTGAAGCGCCGTGTCTATTCTTATTTTTCCAAGGACCACCAGTCGGCCAAGACGCGCATGCTGGTTTCCAAGATTGCCGACATCCGCTACATCGTGGTGAACTCGGAAGAGGATGCCCTGCTGCTGGAGAATAACCTGATCAAGAAATACAAGCCGAGATACAACGTGCTGCTGAAGGACGACAAGACCTACCCTTCCATCTGCATCAGCAACGAGTATTTTCCACGCATCTACAAGACCCGGAAGATTATTCGCGACGGCTCGAATTACTTCGGTCCGTACAGCCACGTGCCTTCCATGATGGCCTTGCTGGAGCTGATAAAGAAACTGTATCCGCTCCGTACCTGCCACCTGGCACTGACGCCCGAAAACATTGCGCAGGGGAAATTCAAGGTCTGCCTAGAATACCACATCAAGAACTGTAAAGGGCCCTGCATCGGGAAGCAGTCGCACGAAGAATACATGCAGCAGATAGCGCAGGCAAGGGAGCTGCTGAAAGGCAATACCCAGAAGGTAAGCAATGCGCTGATGGAGGAAATGAAACGCCTGGCAGAAGAGATGAAGTTTGAGGAAGCGCAAAAGCTCAAGGAGCAATACATGCTTATCGAAAGCTATCGCGCCAAGAGTGAAGTGGTGAGTTCGGTGCTTCATCACATTGATGTATTCTCCATAGAAACGGACGAGAATACGGCGTACATCAACTACCTGCACATTACCAACGGATGCATCAACCAGGCCTTCACCTTCGAATACAAGGTGCGCATGAATGAAAGCAAGGAGGAGTTGTTGCAGTTGGGTATCGTGGAAATGCGCGAACGCTATAAAAGCACGTCGAAGGAAATCATCGTACCTTTTGAACTGGACATGGAAATGAACGGCGTGACGTTCACGATTCCTAAAAAGGGCGAGAAAAAGCACTTACTCGACCTTTCGCTGATGAACGTGAAGCAGTATAAAGTGGACCGCCTGAAGCAGGCCGAGAAACTGAATCCGGAGCAGCGGAGCGTGCGGCTGATGAAAGAAATCCAGGCACAGCTGCAACTGGAAAAAATGCCGAACCACATTGAGTGTTTCGATAACTCCAACATTCAGGGGTCGGATGCAGTGGCTGCCTGCGTGGTGTTCAAGAAAGCCAAACCCAGCAAAAAAGACTACCGGAAATACCTTATCAAAACGGTGGTGGGACCGGATGATTACGCTTCCATGCAGGAGGTGGTACGCCGCCGCTACAGCCGCATTCTGGAAGAGCAGGGCGAACTGCCCGACCTGATTCTGACGGATGGAGGAAAAGGCCAGATGGAAGTGGTAAGACAGGTGATAGAAGACGAGCTGCACTTGCAGATTCCCATTGTGGGTCTTGCCAAGAACAACCGTCACCGCACGTCGGAAGTGCTGTTTGGATTTCCACCGCAGACGCTCGGCATCAAGCAAGGCACTCCCCTTTTCCATCTGCTGGAAAATATCCAGGATGAGGTGCACCGCTTTGCCATCACCTTCCACCGGGAAAAAAGAAGCAAAAGCCAGATTGCCTCTGCCCTGGACAATATCAAAGGCATCGGCGACAAGCGGAAAACAGCCTTGCTGAAAACATTCAAGAGTGTGGCCCGCATCCGGCAAGCCAGCCTGGAAGAGATTGCCGAAGTAATTGGAGAAAGTGCAGCGAAAAGCGTCAAGGAATCACTGTCAGAATCCAAATAATTTGCTATTTTTGTAGAAACAAGACGAATCACATGAGAGTAGTTATACAGCGCGTGACACACGCATCCGTGACCATTGACGGAGTTTGTAAATCGGCCATCAAAGAAGGCTTCATGATTCTGCTCGGCATTGAAGCAGCCGACTCGCAGGAAGATGCAGACTGGCTCTGCAAGAAGATTGTCAACCTTCGTGTGTTTGACGATGAGAATGGCGTAATGAACAAGTCCATTCTGGATGTGCAGGGAGAAATCCTTGTAGTAAGCCAGTTCACACTGATGGCCTCGACCAAGAAGGGAAACCGCCCCTCTTACATCCGGGCTGCCGGACATGAAATTGCCGTTCCTCTGTACGAATACTTCTGCAATGAATTGAGCATTGCCCTGGGAAAAGAAGTGGGAACCGGTGAGTTCGGGGCCGACATGAAGGTAGAATTATTGAACAACGGACCGGTGACCATCTGTATGGACACCAAAAACAAGGAATAACCATGACACTAGAAGAAGCACAGAAGACCGTAGACGAATGGATAAAGACGTACGGAGTAAGGTACTTCAGTGAGCTGACCAATATGGCTGTGCTCACGGAAGAAGTGGGTGAACTGGCACGCATCATGGCACGTACCTACGGCGACCAGTCGTTCAAGGCAGGCGAAAAAACGGACTTGGGCGATGAAATGGCCGACGTGCTCTGGGTGTTACTCTGTCTGGCTAACCAGACGGGTGTGGACCTGACGGAAGCATTCAGAAAGAACCTGGAGAAGAAAACCAACCGAGACAAGGAAAGACATAAAAACAACCCTAAACTATAAAGAATATGAATCCTAATCACGAACATGCGTGCGGATGCGAACATACGCACGAAGAAGAGAACCAGTACAACAAGTACGAAGATGCGTTGAGCAAATATCAAACGAATCTGAAGGACGATGAAATCGCGGAAAAAACAGCCCGACTCATCGAAAAGCACCTGGAAGAAAACAATACGAAGGAAGTAAAGAAATTTCTTTTCAATTGTATTGACTTGACTACGCTGAAGTGTACAGACAGCGAGACAAGCGTGATGAAATTCACGGAGAAGGTCAATGAGTTTGTCGACCGCTACCCTGACCTGAAGAACGTGGCAGCTATCTGTGTATATCCCAACATGGCTGAAATCGTCAACGATACACTGGAAGCAGACGACGTGAAGATTGCCTGCGTATCGGGAGGTTTCCCCTCTTCACAAACTTTCATTGAGGTGAAAGTAGCCGAAACTGCCATGGCCATCCATAGTGGCGCAGACGAAATAGATATCGTAATTTCTGTAGGCAAATTCCTGAGCGGCGATTACGAAGGCATGTGCGACGAAATCGAAGAGCTGAAAGAAGTATGCGGCGACAAGCACTTAAAAGTGATCCTGGAAACCGGCGCATTGGGAAGTGCTTCAAATATCAAGAAAGCTTCTATCCTATCTATGTATTCAGGTGCTGACTTTATCAAGACTTCTACCGGAAAAGAAAGTCCGGCTGCTACACCGGAAGCTGCTTACGTAATGTGCCAGGCCATCAAGGAATACTTCCTGGAAACCGGACGTAAAGTAGGATTTAAGCCCGCTGGAGGCATTAACTCCGTGCGCGATGCATTGGTGTACTACACCATCGTAAAAGAGCTGTTAGGAGAAGAATGGCTGACCAACGAGCTGTTCCGCCTGGGTACAAGCCGCATGGCCAACCTATTGCTTTCTGACATTGTGGGAAGTGAAACCAAGTTCTTCTAAAAAGACCTCGTATAAGGACAAAAAAATCCCCTCTCTTCATCGAAGAAAGGGGATTTTTTATAAATCATTTATTTCGTTCAATCACATAATCGATATAAGCGGTCAAAGCTTCTTTCAGGCTGGAATCGACCGAAGCGGGAACCAGGGCCAGCGCCTTATCGCGGAACTCATACATCATGCGGGTAGCGTATTCAATTCCTCCCCTTTCTTTCACGGTTTCTACAAAGGCCGCTATTTCTTCTTTTGAAGCGTCCAAGGAACGTATCTTCAAAGCAGTCTGCTTCAAGCTGTCATCTCCTGTCTGATTCAACACATACAAGGCAGGAAGCGTGAGTTTTCCTTCCAGCATATCGTTTCCTGTAGGCTTACCGAGTTCCGGACTCTCGAAATAATCAAAGATATCATCCTTTATCTGGAAAGCGATACCAATCATTTCGCCCAACAATCCGGCTTTCATCACCTCTTCCTGCACGGCTCCTACCGATACGGCTCCACTCTGCGAACTGGCTTTAAACAGGGCGGCTGTCTTCTTCCGGATGACATCGAAATATGCCTCCTCTGAGAAATCTTCCTTACCAATATTGCCTAACTGCAGAATCTCACCTTCCGACAATTCCTGCCCTAAAGTAGCCACCAGTTCTACCAGTTCTACCTTACCGGTCAGTGCGGCATGCTTCAGACTTGTGGCCAGCATGTAATCGCCCACCAGTACGGAAACTTTGTTATTATAGATTGCGTTTACAGAAGACTGCCCCCGACGCTTGTCGCTCTCGTCTACCACATCATCGTGTACCAGACTGGCGGTATGAAGCAATTCCAGCGACAGTGCCGCATGAAAGGTTGATTCATTCAATGTACCGAACAGTTTAGCCGTCAGCATCACCAGAATAGGACGCATCATCTTTCCGCTCCGTTTCTTGATGTAAGCCAACACCTCTCCCAAGAGAGGGTCTGTGCTCGTCAAAGAGTCCTCAAAAAGCCCTCTGAATTCCTCTAATTCTTTTTCTACAGGCTGCTTTATTAAATCAATTTTGTTCATGTACATTTATTTAGGCCCACAAAAGTAATAATAAAAGACTGAATACCGTATTTTTTTGTACTTTTACATGAAAAAACTTAATATTTTTACACGAATGGAGAAGCTATTTCTATTAGACGCTTATGCACTGATTTACCGTGCTTATTACGCCTTTATCAAGAATCCTCGCATCAACTCGAAGGGTTTTAACACCTCTGCCATCCTGGGATTTGTCAATACGCTGGAAGAAGTGCTACGGAAAGAAAATCCCACTCACATCGGAATTGCCTTCGACCCGTCGGGGCCTACGTTTCGCCACGAAGCTTATGAAGCATACAAAGCGCAACGGGAAGAGACTCCGGAAGCTATCCGGCAGTCGGTTCCTGTCATAAAGGATATCATACGTGCCTATCATATTCCTATTCTGGAGATTGCCGGATACGAAGCCGACGACGTAATCGGTACACTGGCTACGGAAGCCGGTAAAAGAGGCATCAATACTTATATGATGACTCCCGACAAGGACTACGGACAGCTGGTGGGTGAACACGTGTTCATGTATCGTCCCAAATACGGTGACAAAGATTTTGAAGTGATGGGAGTGGAAGAAGTCAAGGCCAAGTTCGACATCCAGTCGCCTTTGCAGGTCATCGACATGCTCGGACTCATGGGAGATACAGCCGACAACATTCCGGGATGCCCGGGTGTGGGAGAGAAAACGGCACAGAAACTGATAGCCCAGTTCGGCAGCATCGAGAACCTGCTGGCTCACACCGACGAACTGAAAGGAGCCATCAAGAAGAAGGTAGAAGAAAACAAAGAGCAAATCACGTTCTCAAAATTTCTGGCTACCATCAAAACAGATGTGCCCATCGTACTCGACATGGAAGCACTGAAAAGAGAAGAACCCGATGAAGAGGAACTGCGCCGTCTGTTCGAAATGCTGGAATTCCGAAGTCTGATTGACCGAGTAATCAAAACAGAAAAAAAAGCTCCCTCCTCTCCTGCCGCTCAACCCGATCTCTTTGGCTTTTTTGCGGAGGAAGATACAGTTGACGCCAAAAATTCAATTCTCACGAGGTTAGAAGACCTGTCATACGACTACCAACTCGTTGATAATAAGGAGAAAATGGCGATTTTGGCCAAAAAATTACTTGCACAGAAATTTTTCAGTCTAGACACGGAAACCACCGGAATCGATCCCATCACGGCAGAATTGGTGGGAATGAGCTTCAGTTTTGCCGAAAACCAGGCCTTTTATGTACCGGTACCGACTAATCGTGAAGAAGCCCTTACAATTGTGAATATATTTAAACCAGCCTTCGAAAATCCAGATTCGCTCAAGATTGGACAAAATATCAAATACGACCTTATCATGCTGGCCAATTACGGAGTGAGCCTGAAGGGAAAAATGTTCGACACCATGATTGCGCATTATGTGCTGCAGCCCGAACTTCGTCACGGCATGGATTACCTGGCCGAGATTTACCTGAAATACGAAACCATCAAAATTGAAGAGCTGATTGGGGCAAAAGGAAAAAAGCAGGGAAACATGCGCGACCTGGCTCCCGAGGCAGTCTACAAATATGCTTGTGAGGATGCCGACGTAACACTCAAACTGAAACAGGTACTCGAGAACGAACTGGAGACTAACGGAGTCAAAAAACTGTTCGAAGAGATAGAAATGCCTTTGGTGCCGGTATTGGCTTACATGGAAAGAAACGGAGTACGTATTGATACGGAAGCACTGAAAGAAACGTCACGACATTTTACGGCCCGGATGAACCAGATAGAAGAAGAGGTACACCAGCTGGCCGGAATGGAATTCAACATTGCCTCTCCCAAACAGGTGGGTGAAGTATTGTTCGACCGACTGAAAATCGTAGAAAAAGCCAAGAAAACGAAGACCGGGCAGTATGTCACTTCGGAAGAGGTGCTGGAAAGTCTAAGAGGAAAGCATGAAATCGTAGGAAAGATTCTGGAACATCGCGGACTGAAGAAGTTGCTGGGTACCTACATTGATGCCCTCCCCCAACTTATCAATCCGGCTACCGAACGCATCCATACATCTTTCAACCAGACGGTCACAGCTACCGGACGACTGAGTTCAAGCAACCCGAACCTGCAGAACATTCCTATCCGCAACGAAGACGGAAAGGAAATCCGAAAGGCTTTCATCCCCGACGAAGGATGCGAATTCTTCTCGGCTGACTATTCACAAATTGAGCTGCGCATCATGGCACATCTGAGCAATGACCCGCACATGATTGAAGCTTTCCAAAAAGACCAGGACATTCATGCAGCTACTGCCGCTAAAATATATAAGGTAAAACTGGAGGAGGTGACACGCGAACAAAGAAGCAAGGCCAAAACCGCCAATTTTGGTATCATCTACGGAATTTCAGTATTCGGACTGGCAGAACGTCTGAACGTTGACCGCAAGGAAGCTAAAGCACTTATCGACGGATACTTTGAAAACTATCCGAATGTAAAGGCCTATATGGACCAGAGCATTCAGGAAGCACGCGAAAAAGGATACATTGAAACCATCTTCAAACGCAAACGCTATCTGCCGGACATCAACTCCAAAAATGCAGTCGTCAGAGGGTATGCCGAACGAAATGCAATCAATGCTCCCATTCAGGGCAGTGCCGCCGATATTATTAAGGTAGCCATGATACGTATATACCAACGCTTCCAGGAAGAAGGTATCCGCTCGAAAATGATTCTCCAGGTACACGACGAATTAAACTTCAGCGTCTTGCCGGAAGAAAAAGAAAAAGTGCAGCAAATTGTGATAAGCGAAATGGAGGCTGCTTACAAAATGAAAGCTCCACTGCGTGCAGACCATGGTTGGGGACACAATTGGCTGGAAGCACACTAAGCCATCCGGATTGTTAACCAATGTTTAATTAGTGACATTTTGCTAATTTATCGCATTTTTTTTGCTGGAATGCATACAACATATCAAAGCTTTTACTACATTTGCATCGTCAAAAAGAACAAAACGTAAGTAAAACCTTAAAATTAGAAAGATATGAAAAAGATGAATTTAGCAAAGTGTGTAGTTGTTTTAGTTATAACTTTTGTTGCAAGCTTGTCAACTTATGCTGCTAAAATGAATAACAACCTGATTTACAATGCACAAGAAGTTAACGGATTGAAAGTTGCAGAAACTGTATACAAGAAAGACGGTAACATGCTGACAAACTACATGAAGTATAACTACAAATACAATGATAACAACCAGATGACTGAAAATATGTCACAGAAATGGAATGTAAACAAAAACTGCTGGGAAAACGATTTATGTATTCGTTATACATACGACAACAAGAGTGTAACTACAGAATACTACAAATGGAATTCCAAGAAGAATGATTTCATTCTGATTCCTGAAATGACTGTTACAATGGACAAATGATTAAATAAGAAAATTCATAAACTCTCTTTTACAAAAGAGGCACTTCGTGATGAAGCGCCTCTTTTTTTATTTTCTACCGACGAAGTCCGCCAAAATTGCCGCTCATTCCGTAGAAGAATAGGCAGGAACTTAAAAAATAACTATCTTTGCAGAGAATTAGAGTATTATGCATTAGAAATAAATCAGAAATAAACAATAAATTATGGCATTACAATGTGGTATCGTCGGTTTACCAAACGTAGGAAAATCGACACTTTTCAACTGCTTATCAAACGCAAAAGCCCAGGCGGCCAACTTCCCGTTCTGCACCATCGAGCCCAATGTGGGCGTGATTACGGTGCCCGATGACCGTCTGAACAAACTGGCCGAGCTGGTGGACCCCGACCGTATAGTGCCCACTACCGTGGAAATTGTGGACATTGCCGGACTGGTGAAAGGGGCCAGCAAGGGCGAAGGGCTGGGCAACAAGTTCCTGGCCAACATTCGTGAAACGGATGCCATTCTGCACGTGCTGCGCTGCTTCGACGATGAGAACGTGACGCATGTGGACGGCAGTGTGGACCCGGTGCGCGACAAGGAAATCATTGATACGGAACTTCAGTTGAAGGACCTGGAAACCATTGAAAGCCGCATTCAGAAGGTGCAGAAACAGGCGCAGACCGGGGGCGACAAGGTGGCCAAGCAGACGTATGAGGTGCTGGTGCGCTACCGTGAGGCGCTGTTGCAAGGCAAATCGGCACGTACCGTACAGTTTGAAACGAAGGACGAACAGAAAATAGCGCACGAGCTGTTCCTGCTCACCTCGAAGCCGGTGATGTATGTGTGCAACGTGGACGAAGCCAGCGCCGTAAGCGGCAACAAGTACGTGGAGCAGGTACGTGAAGCGGTGAAAGAGGAGGGTGCTGAAATCCTGATTGTAGCGGCCAAGACGGAAGCCGACATTGCCGAACTGGAGACGTACGAAGACCGCCAGATGTTCCTGCAGGAGGTGGGTCTGGAAGAGTCGGGCGTGAGCCGGCTGATACGTGCGGCCTACAAGCTGCTGAACCTGGAGACGTACTTCACGGCCGGAAAGATGGAGGTGCGTGCCTGGACCTTCCACAAGGGATGGAAGGCTCCGCAGTGTGCCGGTGTCATCCACACGGATTTTGAAAAGGGATTTATCCGCGCGGAGGTCATCAAGTACGACGACTTTATCCACTATGGCTCGGAGGCTGCCGTACGTGAGGCCGGAAAACTCAACGTGGAAGGCAAGGAATACGTGGTGGAAGACGGCGACATCATGCACTTCCGTTTCAACGTGTAATCAACGGGGGGGGGAGAACACCATGAATTATCTCATCATCGGAACAGGCGGTGTAGGAGGATGCATCGCCGGATTTCTGGCATTGGCAGGCAAGGACGTGACCTGCATTGCCCGCGGAAAGCACCTGGAAGCCATCCGCCGGCAGGGGCTGCACCTGAAGTCGGACCTGAAGGGGGAGCATTTCCTCCGCGTAAAGGCATGTACCGCCGAAGAATACCAGGGAAAGGCGGATGTCATCCTGGTATGCGTGAAAGGCTATTCCATTGACTCCATCCGCCCCGTGCTGGAGCGTGCGGCTACCCCCGACACCCTGGTCATCCCTATCCTGAATGTGTATGGCACAGGGCCCCGCATCGGCCGCCTGGTGCCTTCGGTCAAGGTGCTCGACGGGTGTATCTACATCGTGGGCTTCGTGTTGGGCGAAGGGGAAATCAGCCAGATGGGTAGCATCTTCCGCCTGGTGTTCGGTGCGCGTCCGCAGCAGCAGGTGGCGCCCGAACGGCTGGAGAGGATTGCCGGTGAACTCCGCGAGTGCGGCATCAAGGTGGACGTGTCGGACGACATAAACCGGGATACGTTCATCAAATGGTCGTTCATCTCGGCCATGGCCTGCACGGGTGCCTATCACGACGTGCCGATGGGCGAGGTGCAGCACGAGGGTGAGGTGCGCGACACGTTCGTCGGCCTGTCGCGTGAGAGTGCGCAGATTGGGGAGAAACTGGGCATCGCCTACCCCGGCGACCCCGTGGCCTACAACCTGATGGTGATTGACAAGCTCGACCCGCACAGCACGGCTTCCATGCAGAAGGACATTGCCCGGGGGCATGAGTCGGAGATTCAGGGTCTGCTGTTCGATATGATTGACCTTGGCACACAGTTACACATTGACATGCCTACTTACCGGAAGGTGGCACAAAAATTCCGTCAAGCATGAAACATCTTATCGATATTGACACCTGGGAGCGGAAGGACAACTATCTTTTCTTCCGCGATTTCCATAATTCCTGGATTGCCATGACCAGCGAAGTGGACTGCACGGAGGCGTATGCGGAAGCGAAGGCGCAGGGCCATTCCTTCTTTCTGTATTACCTGTACGCCATACTTCGTGCAGCGAATGAAATCAAGGAGTTCCGTTACCGGTGGGACAAGCACGGGCAGGTGGTTTACCACGATACGGTAGACATCACGACGCCTATTGCCGTGCCGGGAAAGACGTTTTACACGGTTCGCATTCCCTGGAACAGTGATTTCAAGGCTTTCTACGAGGAAGCCCGGCGCATCATCACCTCTATCCCGGAGGACGGAGACCCCTACGGCACCGACAAGGAGATTGCAGCGCAGGGCGATTTTGACGTCATCCTGCTCAGTGCCACGCCCAAGCTGTACTTTACTTCCATCTCTTACACGCAGTATGCCCCGGGCCACCCGCTGGACTATCCGCTGATGAATGCGGGCAAGGCGGTGACACGTGAGGGAAGACTAGTCATGCCCATTGCACTGACCGTAAGCCATGCCTTTGTAGACGGGGCACACATCTCACTGTTCTTCGAGAAAGTAGAGAAGTATTTGAAGGAAAGATAAACAAACACTTCATCAATATGCGCAAAACGCAGGGTTCTGTTCTACGTTTCCTACGGCGGAACCCTACGTTTTCCACAAGAGAGACCTACAGTTCGGGGCCGGAAAACATAAGGATTCCGCACGGAAAACCTAAAACATACAAGCCGGTAGTTATATCTATGCCATCACGTTTTTTGATTTCCCGCTTTTTTTCATTTAATTTGCTTCAAAGAATGCGTTTATGAAAAAAAGAATCACCTGGCTTTTATCCATTGCAATCACTGTCGTCGTATTCATCGGTGCCGGTTATATAGCTCTATTGCATAGTCAGACACAAGTTCATACCCTCATCAATCAATCCTTACAAGAGGCCGAACGCCTTCACTACAACGACCGTCTGAATGCGTTCAGCAAGAACCCGCACATCTACGTAGACCCGGCCCTGAAGGCTTATCTTTTCGCGCCCGTCTCCAGCCGGAAAATCAAAAGCTATACGCTCCAAACTACAGAAGGAAAAACCACTTACCTGTTCAAGGACAGCATCCCGGAGGAGAAAGCCCGGAAACTGCTGAACGAATACCTGCTGGCAGACATACAGCCTGTCAGGGTGGAGGAAGTGAACCGGTTGTTTCAGGAACAGCTCGAACAAAGGCATGTCAGCGGAACGGCGGGTGTGTTTTATTCCGACAAGTCGGCCCGCACCCGCACACGGGCAGGCATCTTACCCACACCCTCAGCCTATAAGACTCCGGTCTGCTCGCTCGACCTGACTCACAGCCTGCAACTGCAAGGGTGGGCTGACTACGACTGGCTGACTTTACTGCGACATATCCACGCGGGCTTTTACGGGCTGCTGTGCCTGCTGCTCGCGGCTACATGTATAAAAGTCTGCCTTTACCTGAAAAAACGGCAAAATAAGCCTGAAAAAGGGTTGAACATCGACCTGAAGCAGCAGATATTGCTGATCGACGGCATGCAGTGTGCCATCTCCAGCCTCGACTTGCAGCTTCTTTACCTGCTATGGGAAAAGAAAGGAGAATGTGTGAACCGTGAAGACTTGAAAACGGCTTGCTGGCCGCACGACCCGCAGGCGGATGAGAAATTAGACGTGCATATACAAACAATCCGGAAAGTCCTGCAAGACTTCCCGGATTATCGGATTGCCACCGCCAGAGGACGGGGATATTATCTGACTGCTGCCTCCTGTTAAGGATTCTGCACCAGATTAGGATTGGCGTCTATCTCGGTCTGCGGAATGGGGATGGCCAGACGTGAGTCATTCGGCTGGATGGTATAGGCATTGGAAGTCTCCAGCGAAGTCAGGTGCCAGCTTCCCTTACGCTCCACGGGCAATTTATTACGTGTATAATCGTACACTGCCAGGCCCTCGCCCACCAGTTCCTTTCTTCTTTCTTTCAGAATGCGCTCCAGAGTGAAATCGGCAGCGGCATTTACCTTCATGGCGGTATTCGTGGTACGGTTGGTAATCACGTCGTTCAGGTATTCCATTCCCTTGGTCGCCTGCTCGCCCCCTATTTTCAGGCCTGCCTCGGCTGCATTCAAATAAATCTCTGACAAGCGCACAATGCACAGGTTGTTGTCGCGCGGATCACCAGTCTTACCCGGGAACTTCGTCAGATAGACCGTGCGGTTACGGGCTGCTTCGGGGAGGTCGGTGTTATTGGCAATGGCAGACACCTGCATCACGCTGTGGCGCACATCCTGCGGGTCTTCATCCAGCAGGTTCAGGTAGTCTTCCGACAGTATCAGGTTGTTCCAGTCCACTTTTTCCTCATTGGCATAGACCATGGGGGCTCCTTCTCCACCCGAGCCACCGGAGGGCTCCGTCAGTGAGAAGTAGAACTCGAAAAGCGACTCGCTGGTGTATTCCTTTCCCCAGACGGTGGGGTACTCGTCGAGGGTGTACAACTGATACAGGTTTTTACTGTTTTCGATGACATCTGTAGCTGCCTTGTAGGCGTTCGGATAATCCAGCTTGTTCAAATAAACTCTTGACAGAATACCCTGCACGGCCCAGTAGTTCAGACAGCCGTCCTTCTTCTCCTTGCTAAGGCCTGCCAGCGAGTTGGTCAGGTCAGTGATAATCTGGTCATAGCATTCGGCCACCGTATTGCGTTCCGGCTTGGAGTCAGGCCCGGTAGCGGTAGTAACGATGGGTACTCCCAAAGACTGGCCGTTGTCGTACGAATAAGGCATGGCAAACACACGTATCAAGTCATACAGTGCCAGTCCTCGCATGGCCAGTGCCTGGGCCTTGATTTCATCCAGCGCCTGCGTATCGGTGGTATTCACCTGTCCGCCTTCGATGGCGGCTATCAGGTTATTGATCTGGCGAATCACCTTGTACACCTGGTTCCACGGAAGACTCGTGTTGAAGCTGTCGGTCGATTTGACATTGTATTCGTAATAGGGAGAGACTCTTTTTCCGTCTCCCTTGCTCATACGGGCCTGCACGTCGGCCGCACGGCAGTCACCGAAATAAAAGAAGTTATCGCCATAATAGCTGTGTGCCGAAGCCAGACGGTAGATGCCGTTCAGGGCTGTCTGAGCATTCTCCAGCGTAGTAAAGGCCTGGTCGGTGGGTACAGACGTGGACGGATTCAGGTCCAGCCAGCTGTCCGAACAAGAGGTACATGCCAGTGAGGCGGCAAGAAAATAAATATAGAGTGGTTTCATAATCCAATTCGTTTTTAGAAAGTTAATTGTACGCCGAAATTGAAGGTACGCATGGCGGGTGCCTCGCAGAACACTTCTCCGTTGACCGGAGTTTCGGGGTCATACTGTTTCCATTTGGCCCATGTCAGCAGGTTGCTGCCTGAGAAATAGATACGGGCTTTGTCTATCAGGGCCTTGCGGGTCCATTCGGAAGGAAGCGTGAATCCCAGCGTAAGGTTCTTCAGACGCAGATGATCGGTACTGTGAATGTAGCGCGAAGAGTTCTGAGGTCCGGCATCTTCCCCATACACAAAGCGCGGCACATTGGTCTGGTCGCCCGGCTCCTGCCAACGGTCCATAGCATATACCGGCAGGTTGTATTTGGAATTATAGATATTGCTCGTTCCGTTCTCGATGTAGGTACCGGTCTTATCGTAAGAATATCCACCCAAGGAATAGGTCAGCGTAAAGCTCAGGTCCAGCCACTTGTAGTTCAGCATGTTCGTCAGACCGCCGGACACCTTCGGGTTAACCGACTTGTAAGGAATAGCCTGCGCCTCACCGGCATTCTCCGTCAGGCTCCGGTCTATAATCACCGTACCGTCTTCCTGCGGTATTTCCTGGTTGCGGTAATACATGGCCTTACCTGTGTCCGGATTTACCCCGGCGTATTCTTTTACGTAGAAGGTGTGATAGGGCAATCCTACTTTGTGAATGAACCACGTGCCTTCGATTGACTGCTCCAGCTGTCCGTTGAGCGACACAATCTTGTTCTTGTTGTGGCTCAGATTGAAGACCGTAGTCCAGTTAAAGTTGTCATTGGCAAAGTTGATGGTACGCAGCTCCAGTTCCACACCCCGGTTATTCAACTGTCCCACATTGCTCAGGTAGTTCGTGAATCCGGTAGTAGCACTGATAGGAAGGCTGTACAGCAAATCCTTCGTATCGCGGTTATAGTATTCCACGCTCAGGAAAATACGGTTAATGAACGACACGTCCAGTCCCACGTTCAGGTTATAGTTCTTTTCCCATCCCAAGTTGGAATTGGGGATAGATGATTCATACGAACCGGAACCGCCCATGTAGCTCTGCCCGAAAGCATACAGCCCCATATAACCGTACAGGGAGCCCGGCTGGTTACCGTTCACACCGTAAGAGGCACGAATCTTCAAATCGCTCAGAATGTGCTTCACAGGCTGCATGAACGCTTCGTTGCTCACATGCCACATACCCGATACGGACCAGAAATTTCCCCAGCGGTTATCGGGTGAGAGACGGGAACTACCGTCGCGGCGGAAGCTTCCTGCCAGATAATAACGGTCGTCATAATCGTAGTTCAAACGTGAAATATACGACAGCATCCGGTAATCCTGCGTTGATGAAACGAAGCTGTTCAGCACCGCTGCGTTATCCGGCTCCGTCAGTCCGGCATACGAAGGAATGTTGGAACGTTCGCCGGATGCCTTATCCGTCTGGTAGCTTTCCACTTCGTACGCAGCCAAGACATCCAGGTGGTGCTTCTGCGCAAAGGTCTTCACGTAATTCACCGAAGTAGAAGAAATCAGCTTCCCATATTCGATGAATCCTTTGGAAGACTGTGCATCGGAACCACTCTTCGGTCCTGCGGAACTCAATGGATTGTAGTAGCGTGAGTCCTTCTGGATGGTATAGTCATAGCTTAACGTTTCCTTTATTTTCAGGCCCTTTATCGGTTCTACGGCCGCATAACCGGTGGAGAACATACGCGTCATCCGTGTGCGGTTATAGTCCGTCAGAATATCACGCAGCGGGTTCAACTGTGTACCCTCGTACGCTCCCACATAATTTCCGGCTTCGTCTCTTACCAGCATGGAAGGAGTCATGGTCATCGCCACACACAAATACGGGTTGATGGCAGAGCCACGTTCTTCGTTCATCTCCTGGTTCATCTGGGTAAACATCATGTTGGCGCCTACCTCACCGTACCGGCCCACCTTCTGGGTCATGTTCAGACGGGCAGAGTAGCGGTCCAGGCTGGAGTTCTTGGCCAATCCTTCCTGGCTGTTATAGCCCAAAGAGGCATAGAAAGTGGTCTTCTCGTTTCCTCCGGATACGGATGCCTCGTAATCCTGCTGGATGGCGGTACGAAGCAATTCCTTTCTCCAGTCGGTATAGCCCATGGAAGGCACAGACGCATACTTGTCGATTTCACCGTCTGCATAGCCGGTGGGGTCTGCCATCTGCTTGTCTATGGCATAGTTCACCAGGCCCTCGTACAGCAGTTCACGGCGCTGGTCGCCGTTCAGTGTCGGACGGAAATCAACCGCCGCATTCGAGAAACCTCCCGACATGTTAAAGGAAACCTGTGCCTTGCCCGCCTTTCCTTTCTTGGTCGTAATCAGGATTACGCCATTGGCTGCACGCGAACCATACAGAGAGGCTGCCGCCGCATCCTTGATAATCGTAATGTTTTCAATATCGGCCGGATTCAGCGTGCTCATGATATTGGTCTTCGAGTTGTTCATGTAAGCCGCATCGGCTCCTCCGGCACTCAGGCTACCGGAAGTAACCGGCACTCCGTCGATTACGAACAGCGGTTCCTGAGAGGCATTGAACGAGCCCATACCACGGATACGGATACTCTGATTGGCTCCCGGCTGTCCGGAACTGCTGGTAATAGACACACCCGTGGTCATTCCCTGCAGCTTCTGCTCCACGCTCATCACAGGGATGTCTTTCATCATGTCTCCCTTCAGGGTATTGGCAGACCCCGTAAAAGAAGACTTGGTGAAATTACCGTAGCCCGTCACCACCACCTCTTCCAGGTTCATGGTTTCAGGCTGGAGCACCACGTTCAGGTGTTCTTTCTTGGGAACCTTTATCAACTGAGTTTTCATACCCAGGTAAGCCACGACCAGAATCTTGTCATCCGGTCCCACTTCCAATGTATACTTTCCATCAATGTCGGTCACTACCCCGTGCGCCTCGTTTCCCTGTACGGAAATCGTAGCACCGATAAGCGGCTCGTGATCTTCAGCTGAGATAACCAATCCGCTGATGGTACGCTGTTGTGCAAAAGTCTGTTGACACACCACACACAGCAGCAATAAAACTAAAAGTCTGATTCTTTGCATTTTGACGATTTTTGTTTTTAATTCTGTAGAATATTTCGCAAAACACACGCCAAAAACAGCCTTTTTATACTTTATTTTTTAAAAATTTGATTACAAGAACGTTACACACGATTAAAAAAAAGAAAGGCTGTGGAATTTCTGCACATTTGTAGAAATAATCCACAGCCTTTTTTCTGTTTTATTTACTGTTCAGATAGTCACACAACTTCTGTACGGCTCTTGCCCGGTGACTGATCCTGTTCTTTTCTTCAGCCCCCATCTCCGCAAAAGTCTCGGAATAGCCTTCCGGTACGAACACCGGGTCGTAGCCGAAGCCGGAGCTTCCTTTTTTCTCCCGGATGATTTCTCCCTTCACAACGCCTTCGAACAAGTGCTTTTCTCCTCCTTCTATCAGGCAGATGGCCGTGCGGAACTGCGCCTTCCGGTTCTCCTTGCCTTCCAGTTCTGCCAGCAGCTTCTTCATGTTGGCTTCCGAGTCGTGCCCTTCACCGCCCGCATAACGTGCCGAATACACCCCGGGAGCCCCGTCCAGCGCTTCCACCTCCAGGCCGGTATCGTCGGCAAAGCAATCCATGCCATAATGCGCATGAATATATTCCGCCTTCAGCGCGGCATTTCCTTCCAGCGTATCCGCCGTTTCCGGAATATCGGCTTCACAACGGATGTCTTTCAAACTCAGCACTTCCACTTTATCTCCCAGAATGGCACGTATCTCCTCCAGTTTATGGGCATTGTTAGTAGCAAAAACCAGTTTCTTTTTCATGTTGAACTTTTTCTTGACAATTATACATTTCTGCACAAAGATACACATCGCCCGACAGTATTTCAACTAACGGCCCCAAAAAGCCGATAAAAAAGCCTGATCTTCCCTCAGGAGACCAGGCCTTTATCACGAAGGCTATGCGCCGTCAGTTCAATACGATTTCATCTACAAACAAGAATCCGGGATTGCCCTTGCCACCGTGCCATGCCGGGATATTCTGCTCGGACAAGGCCGTTACCTTCACGTAACGGGTCTTTACCGGGTCAAATGTCAGGGTATGGGTATAAATCTGGTTAGCATCCGTTTCCTTCATAGCCGGATAAGCTTCCGAAGCCACTTTCTTGAAAGTCTTGTTGTCGTCCGACACCTCTACGGTAATACCTCTGGTATCAAACGTCCAGTCGCCCTTTTCCACGCAAGTGCGCAGGGTCATGGAACTGATTTCGGTAGCTTCCTTCAGGTCAATCACCGCCTCCATGTCATTCTTGTAGAAAGCAATCCAGCGTCCGGTCTTGTAGTTGCGGTCGCCCGTCATACCGTCTACCAGCGTAGTGGCACCCTTAAACTCGTAAGGCTTATTGATAGGCTGCAATAGGGTGATAGGCTTCGCCGTAGACTTGCTGAACGCAATGCTGTCACGCGTAATGCGCGAGTTGCCTTCCGGACGTACAGCCATCATGCGCAGCACACATGCCGCATCGATGGTCAGTCCGTTTTCATACTTGGACGAAGCAGTGGTAGGCTCCGTACCGTCGAGGGTATAGTATACAGGTGCATCGTCGATGGTGCTTGCCGTTACATCCAGCTTGCCCGTTTCCGTGTTGGGAGCGATGTTCACATTCACATCGAAGATATGCGTCGCGTAGTTCCATCCCTTCAGCTGGTAAATCTTTGTCAGACGAGCGGTGCGTTTCAGGAATCCCTGATAATCCTGCTTCTTTTCAGGAGCGCTCCACTGCGTTTCACAAAGCGCAGCCATACGCGGCAATACCATGTACTGTGCCTGTGCCATGGTCGGGATATACTCCGTCCAGAGATTCGCCTGTACACCGGTAATGAACTTCTGTTCTTCCGGAGAAAGGGCAGACGGCATCGGTTCGTAGCTGTACACCCGTTCCATAGGCAGATAGCCGCCGATGGCCAGCGGTTCACTGTCCGTATCCTTTGCCTGATAATAGTCGAAATACAGGTACGTGTTCGGCGTCATGATGACATTGTGCTGCTGACGGGCCGCTTCAATACCACCGGCTTCCCCTCTCCACGACATCACCGTGGCATTCGGAGCCAGACCGCCTTCCAGGATTTCATCCCAGCCAATCATGCTGCGTCCGTTCTCGGTGAGGAACTTCTCCGCTTCGTGTATCACGTAGCTCTGCAGATACTCTTCCTTCGAGTGCTTGCTGTCGCCCTTGATGCCCAGCGCCTTGATACGTGCCTGACACTTCGGACAAGTCTCCCACTTCACCTTCGGACATTCGTCGCCACCCACATGGATGTATTCCGACGGGAAGATGTCGATGATTTCCGCCAGCACATCCTTGATGAACTGGATGGTCTGGTCGTTACCCGCACAAAGCACGTTGTCGGAAATACCCCACATGCGCCACACTTCATACGGACCGCCCGTACATCCCAGTTCCGGATAAGCCGCCAGCGCCGCCTGCATGTGACCCGGAAGGTCGATTTCCGGAATGACCGTGATATAGCGTTCTGCCGCGTAAGCCACGATTTCCCGGGCCTGCTCCTGCGTATAGAAACCGCCGTAAGGCTTGCCGTCATACTCACCCGAGTTACGTCCGATCACCGTCTCGCTGCGTTTGGAGCCGATTTCCGTCAGCTTGGGATACTTCTTGATTTCGATACGCCATCCCTGGTCTTCCGACAGATGCCAGTGGAAGCGGTTGATGTTATGCAAGGCCAGCATGTCAATGTACGTCTTGATTTCATCCATGCTGAACATGTGGCGGCCCACATCGAGCATCATACCACGGTAGCTGAAGCGCGGCGAGTCGTTGATTTCCACCGCCGGCAGTTCCACCGCTCCTGCCCCCTCATGCACCGACACCGACTTGCGGAGCGTCTGGATGCCATAGAACACACCCGCTTCCGAAGGAGCGGAAATCTCCACCTTGCGGTCGTCCACCTTCAGCCGGTACGCTTCCGGAGAATCAGCCTCCAGCCCCAGGCGGAGCACGATGCCCTCTTCCCCGTCACCTTCAGCCACCTTCAGCGCGATGCCGGTCTGTTCCTTGATAAAAGCCGCCAGGAACTCGGCGTTCTTCTTCATCTTTTCATTCCCTGCCGTATAGCAGATGGTTTCCCCGCTCTTCAGCAGGAACGAACCCTGCGATGCCGCCGTAATCTCCAGCGGCATAGGCACCACCTGATAGTCGGCCACCGCCGTCGGACTGTCCGTACACGAGGCCATCAGCATTCCGGCAAATGCCAGCCCCATACAATTCATTTTTGAAAATGGTTTCATAATCAATACATATAAAAGATTAGTAATTAGATTTTATATCATCACATCGGCCAGCTGGTGAATCACCACGGAAATATCCTCCAGCGGAGAAGCGTCGGGCGACGACACCGTGATGCGCTTCGTCTCACCCGGCAGCAGGTCGAAGAAATTGTCGGAGAAACGCGCTCCCTGCAAGGGCACTTCCACGAACACGTCGCGCGCCAGCACACGCGACTTCAGCGTCAGTTCCACCACCCCGCCCTTCTTCACCTTGCGGCAGGAAATTTCAGCCTTCGGCAGACACTGCTCCTTGGGATACACCGGATAGAACACCTCGTCCGAAAGCACCTTCTTTCCGTCCGCGCCCCTGAGCGTCATGCGGATGAACGAGGCCGTAGTGTCACAGCCCTCGAAAGCCTTCTGCCAGTCCTGCTCAAAGAACACCTCCGAAGCATTTACCGGCAGCATCCCTTCCACCCGATGGCGGCGCATCACCCTTCCCTGAAAGTCCGTCAGCGCCAGGTGCAGCGTCACCTTCTCCGTCTGCAGGCGGTCGGACAGCACATAAAAACGCAGCTTGTCGCCCTCGCGGATGGCATCCACCAGCACAGGCGCAAAGGCACGGCGCGTGTGATACTGCATCGCCTTCCAGTTGCCATAATAATCGATGGCCGACCACGACACCACGGGCCAGCTGTCGTTCAGCTGCCAGGGCAGGCTGCCCATACAGTACGGACGGTTACGGCGGTGTGCCACCATGCCCCGGCGCATGCCGTGGCCCTGCAGCACCAGCCCCACGTACACTAAGTCTTCAAACTTCTCCGGCACCGGATAATACAGGCTCATGGTTTTCTTAATCAAGGCATTCCCAATCGTGCTCTTCTGATGCGCATTCATCACGGGCGACTCCAGCCCGTAATCCCCGGGCGAAGCAAAGGTGCGGATGGTCTTCATCTCCGGAAAGGCCTGAAAGCCGTACTCGCTCATGAAGCGCGGTATCTCGTGGTCTAAACTCTCGAAAGGCTTCTGCCCGTACCACGTGCCCCAGTTATGGCTGTCGCCCACCTTCCAGCTCTCCGGCCTGCCCCAGTTGGCCTCCAGCGGCGAGCCTTCCAGGTAGAAGCGACCCGGATCAAATTCTTTCACCTTCTGTGGCAAAAGCTGACGGAAAAGTATATCATATCCCTCCTGCATCTGCTGATAGACTTCGGGCGAATATTTCTCCTTCCACCCCCAGTAGCGCATACCCTCGTAAATCTCATTATTGCCGCACCACATGGCCAGCGACGCATGGTTGCGCAGACGACGAATGTTATATTCCGCTTCCGCTTCTACACGACGCAGAAAGGCCGGGTCATGGGGATAAGTGGTGCAAGCGAACATGAAGTCCTGCCACACCAGGATGCCACGTCTGTCGGCTTCCTCAAAGAACGCATCGTCCTCATAGATACCGCCACCCCACACACGCACCATATTCATATTGGACGACTGCACATCCTCCAACAAACGGCTGTAGCGCTGGCGCGTAACACGTGGCAGCAACGCATCCGACGGAATCAGGTTTGTACCTTTGGCAAACATCGGCACCCCGTTCACTTCGAAGTAAAAACCCTGGCCGTCCTTGTCTTCTTCCTGCACTACACGTATCGAACGCAGGCCAATCTGGTGACTCTTCTTTGACACCACCTGCCCATCTACCGACACTGAAGCCTCAAACATATACAACGCAGGCTCTCCCCAACCGTTAGGCATCCACAAATGTGGCTGTTCCACTGTTACAGGAAGAGAAATGTGATTAAGCCCCGGCTGCAATTCCACCGTCTGCTCCACGTTCTTATCTGGTTCACCCGTATAACTGTACGTCACACGTACCACAGCCTGTTGTGTATGATTGCTAATATTGTTTATTTCTAAGCGATTGTCTACCTCTGCCCGTTCGGCGCTGACTGACTGCTGATGCACGAAATAATCTTCCACTACCGCCCGATCCGCAAACTGCAGATACACCGGCCGCCAAATGCCACAAGTCACCATACGGATACCCCAGTCCCATCCATAGGAATAAGGTGCCTTACGAGTAAAAATACTTAGTTTTTGTGGATAATGATCATTATCGGCCGGATAATCAAACCCGTTACTCTCCCATTGTGGCATCGCTTCCCGAATGGGCGAACGGAAACGTACTACAAGCTTGTTTTCTCCTTTTCTTAAAACAGACTTGACAGGAACCCGATACCCCACAAACATATTATCTGCTTTCAGCAACAAAGAACCGTTTAAGAAAACATCTGCATAGGTATCAAGCCCTTCAAAAACCAAATACACCCCTTCATGATGCAGCTGCTCTTCTGTCAATACAAATGAAGTGCGATACAACCAGTCTTCCTTTTCTACCCATTGTATTTTCTGCTCATTCATGCCATAAAAAGGATCAGGCAATTTATCATGAGCTATCAGGTCCTGATGCACCGTGCCCGGCACCTGTGCAGACAACCATTCATTAGTACCGTACATTGAAAATTCCCATCCAGTATGCAGCTGATGGATTTGAGATAAACTACTGCCCGACGCATGATTTCCATAAGTCAGTAAAAAGGCCAGTAACATCATCAGAGTGACTTTTGACATATTTTTCACGTTATAGATTCAAGTATCGTAATATCAGGTACAAAATAAAATAAGTTTTTCCGATAAGCCAAATTAATCGAAAAAACTTATTTTATTTTAGTTTTTAAGGGAAAAGTTTATTTTACTTTAAGCTTATCAAAGCCTTCACCATATACTCCAACTACATTGCTTTGTGAAATGAAAGCATTCGGGTCAATATCCTTTACTAATCGGAAGATATCGAGTGATTCCCGTTTTTTAGCCAAAACCACTACTACCTTTATTTCCTGTTTACTGTACCATCCTTTTCCATCAAGCAAAGTCACCCCACGATCAATCTTTGTCGCAATCCCCTCGGCTATTTCCTCATATTTGCGTGAGAATATCAGGAACTGCACAGACTGACGCGTACTATTAATCACATAGTCAATGACGATACTCATCACAAACAAGACACAAAAACCAAACAACACCCTGCGCCAGTCATGAAAAATAAAATAACAAGATGAAATGATTACGATGTCACAATACATCATCATCCGCCCCAGCGTAACATCCTTATATTTATTAATAATCCAGGCAATAATATCCGTTCCTCCCGTACTTCCATTGTTACAGAACACGATACCAATTCCAAAACCCAGCAGACCAGCACCTATCACACAAGCCATAAAATCCTGACCAGGACCTAGCAACTGAGGAAGGTTTCCATTCTCATCTTTCAAAATCATCTGAAAGAACCAGAGCAGGAAAGTCAGCATAAAAATGGCAAAAACGGTCTTAATACTAAATTTAGGCCCTAAAATTTTCAAGGCAAAACCCAGGAATATAGCATTAATCACAAAATAAGAGACCTGAATCTCTATGCCTGTGGCATAATAGATAATTGCCGCAATACCCGTTACCCCTCCGGTAGTAATCTGATAGGGAAGCATAAATGCAGCCCAGCCAATGGAATAACAAATCAGCCCGAAGGTTATGGCCAAATAGTCTCTGGACTCCCGGCCCAACTTTTTCTTTAATAAAGCTTCCATAGACAATAAAAAAACAATCCGGAATGAACAGAAGATATCTCCTGTTCATTCCGGACGAGCATTTAAAAGGTTAAAGTACAATGTTTACAATTTTCTTCGGTACAATAATCACCTTCTTCGGAGTCTTGCCCTCAATCCACTTCTGTGACTGTTCTTCAGCCAGTACAGCAGCCTGGATGGTATTATTGTCTGCATCAGCAGGGAACTCCATTGTAAAGCGAGCCTTACCATTGAAAGAAATAGTATATTTTACACTGTCTTCTTTCAAATATTCCTCATTGAATTCTGGCCAATGTGCATCGCATACAGAAGAAGTATTGCCCAAGGCTTCCCACAATTCTTCAGCCAAATGCGGAGCAAACGGAGCCAAAAGTACGACCAGATTGCTCATCACAGCCTTGTTGCGACATTTCAATGAAATCAATTCATTGACACAAATCATAAAGGCACTGATAGAGGTGTTGTAAGAGAAGGTTTCAATATCTCCTGTCACCTTCTTAATCAGTTTATGAATGGCTTTCAGTTCTTCTTTGGTAGCTTCTCCTTCAGTAGGCAAAAAAGCACCCTGACGGTCATAGAATAAATTCCAAAGCTTCTTCAGGAAGCGGTGTACTCCGTCAATACCATTGGTATCCCATGGTTTAGACTGTTCTACCGGGCCAAGGAACATTTCATACATACGCAATGTATCTGCTCCATAACGTTCTACAATCATATCCGGGTTCACCACGTTATACATGGACTTACTCATCTTTTCAACTGCCCAACCACAGATATACTTGCCATCTTCCAAAATAAACTCTGCATTATGGTATTCCGGACGCCAGTTCTTGAAGGCTTCCACATCCAGTACATCATTCGATACAATGTTTACATCTACGTGCAACGGAGTTACTTCATACTGGTCCTTCAATCCCAATGACACAAAAGTATTGGTATCCTTGATACGATATACAAAGTTGCTTCGTCCCTGAATCATTCCCTGATTCACCAGTTTCTGGAACGGTTCTTCCTTGATACTGATGCCCAGGTCGAACAAGAATTTATTCCAGAAACGAGAATAAATCAAGTGACCGGTAGCATGTTCCGTACCTCCTACATAAAGGTCTACATTCTGCCAGTAACGATCTGCCTTCTCAGAAACCAGCGCTTCATTATTATGCGGATCCATGTAACGCAAATAATATGCGCTGGAACCGGCAAATCCCGGCATAGTATTCAATTCCAGAGGGAATACATTCACGTTATCAATCTTCGTATTTTCTACGACTTCACCTTTGGCTACATCCCACGCCCAACGAGTTGCATGCCCCAAAGGAGGTTCTCCGCTTTCTGTAGGCAAGAACTTAGCAACTTCCGGAAGTTCCAGCGGAAGCTTGCTTTCGTCAATCATATACGGCATGCCGTCCTTGTAATATACCGGGAACGGTTCACCCCAATAACGCTGGCGAGAGAAAATCGCATCACGCAAACGGAAGTTGACTTTCACACGGCCCAGATTATGCTCTTTCACATACTTCTTGGTAGCTGCAATGGCTTCTTTGATAGTCAGGCCATTCAGCGTCAAATCGCAATAAGGAGTTACCCCCGCTTTCGGAGAGTTGCAAACGATTCCTTCCTTCGCATCGAAGCTTTCTTCGCTTACATCACAACCTTCTACCAGTGGTACAATCGGCAAGTTGAAATGCTTGGCAAATGCATAGTCACGACTATCGTGCGCAGGCACCGCCATGATGGCTCCTGTTCCATAACCTGCCAATACATAATCACTAACCCATACTGGAACAGATTCTCCTGTAAACGGATTTACGGCATACGAACCACTGAACACACCCGTTACACGACGGTCTGCAATACGTTCACGTTCTGTACGCTTCTTTGTACGGTCCAGATAAGCCTCAACTTCTGCACGCTGTGCTTCAGTCGTCAGCATCGGCACCAGTTCACTTTCAGGCGCAAGTACCATGAAAGTCACACCGAACATCGTATCGGCACGCGTAGTAAAGATAGTAAATTCCAAATCGCTATCTTTTACCTTGAAACGTACTTCAGTACCTTCTGAACGGCCAATCCAGTTACGCTGAGTTTCTTTCAAAGAATCTGTCCAGTCTACCGTTTCCAGTCCGTCAAGCAAACGCTGTGCATAAGCAGACACACGCAAACACCACTGGCGCATCTTTTTCTGCACCACCGGATGTCCACCACGTTCAGATACCCCGTCTACTACTTCATCGTTTGCCAATACCGTACCCAATGCCGGACACCAGTTTACCATGGTCTCTCCTAAATAAGCGATACGGTAATTCATCAGGATTTCCTGCTGTTCCTTTTCTGTCTTAGCTTTCCATTCTTCTGCAGTAAAATTCAGTTCTTCGCTGCATGCCACGTCCAGCCCTTTTGTTCCTTCAGCCTCAAAATGAGCAATCAGTTTGCTGATAGGCTGTGCTTTCTGGCATGAATTACAATAGAAGCTGTTGAACATTTTCTGGAAAGCCCACTGTGTCCAGTGATAATATCCAGGTTCGCACGTACGTACTTCACGATCCCAGTCGAACGAAAAGCCAATCTTGTCCAACTGCTCGCGATAGCGTGCAATGTTAGCTGCGGTAGTAACGGCCGGATGCTGGCCCGTTTGAATGGCATACTGTTCAGCAGGCAAACCGTATGCATCATATCCCATCGGATTCAACACATTGAATCCTTGCAATCGTTTGTAACGTGCATAAATATCGCTGGCAATGTATCCCAGCGGATGACCTACGTGAAGTCCCGCTCCCGACGGATAAGGGAACATGTTCAACACGTAGAACTTTTTCTTGGATTCATCTTCGACAACTTTATAGGTCTTGCGTTCCACCCATCTCTGCTGCCACTTCTTCTCAATTTCTCTGAAATTATATTCCATAGCGAAATATTATATGATTGATTATTACGTATTTCTCCAATTTCTCCGCAAATATAGTAAGAGTTCAGGAATAAATAAGGATAGTTTCGAACGAAAAGTTTATCTTTGCCTGATAAATGAAAACCTAATCCTAAAAATCTATGCACATCCGTAAACTCTTCCTGCTCGCCGCTATGCTGTGTAGCGTATGCAGTCTCAACGCACAACGTTATGAACAACTTTTAGAAACCGACTGGAAATTTCATAAAGGAGAAGCCAATGGAGCTGAAACTGTTTCATTTAATGATGCTCAATGGGAATCTGTCTGTATTCCACATGACTGGGCCATTTACGGACCGTTTGACCGTAATAACGATTTACAAAATGTAGCCATTACTCAAAACCTTGAGCAACAAGCATCCATCAAAACCGGAAGAACCGGAGGACTTCCTTATGTGGGAGTGGGATGGTATCGCACCCATTTCAATGCAGACCCTGATAAAAAGACAACACTGGTTTTTGACGGAGCTATGAGCGAAGCACGAGTGTATGTCAATGGAAAAGAAGCCTGTTTCTGGCCTTTCGGTTACAATTCCTTCCATTGTGACATTACTGAGTTTCTGAACAAAGAAGGAAAAGACAATGTATTGGCTGTACGCCTGGAAAACCGTCCTCAATCTTCCCGCTGGTATCCTGGAGCCGGACTTTACCGGAATGTCCATCTGATTACTGCAGAAAAAATACATGTACCGGTATGGGGTACACAGATTACCACCCCACACGTTGCTAATGACTATGCTTCGGTCTGCCTTCGCACCTCGTTGCAGAATGTGGGAAAAGAAGAAATTACCTTAGAAACAGAAATACTGGACCCGAACGGGAAAAAAGTTTCTTTCAAGAAGAACAGCGGACGCATCAATCACGGACAGCCGTTTACGCAAAATTTCATTGTGGAAAACCCGCAATTGTGGTCGCCCGAAACGCCGTTCCTATATCAGGCTGTATCTAAAATCTATGCCAACGGAGAACTTACAGATACTTATACCACTCGCTTTGGTATCCGTTCTATCGAATTTGTGGCCGACAAGGGCTTTTTCCTGAACGGCCAGCACCGTAAATTCCAAGGGGTATGCAACCACCATGACTTAGGTCCTTTGGGAGCTGCCATCAACGTATCTGCGCTACGCCATCAGCTTACGCTATTGAAAGACATGGGTTGCGATGCTATTCGTACTGCACACAACATGCCGGCACCAGAGCTTGTCAGACTCTGCGATGAGATGGGATTCATGATGATGATTGAACCTTTCGATGAATGGGACATTGCCAAATGTGAAAACGGATACCACCGCTATTTCAACGAATGGGCTGAGAAAGACATGGTAAACATGCTACAGCAATACCGGAACAATCCCTGCGTAGTAATGTGGAGCATCGGCAATGAAGTACCTACCCAATGTAGCAGTGAAGGATACAAAGTAGCCAAGTTCCTGCAAGACATTTGCCATCGGGAAGACCCTACCCGTCCGGTTACCTGCGGCATGGACCAGGTTAGTTGCGTACTCGACAACGGATTTGCGGCTATGCTCGACATTCCGGGATTCAATTATCGCGCACACCGTTATGAAGAAGCCTACCAACGATTACCCCAGAACCTTGTGTTAGGCTCAGAAACCTCTTCTACCGTCAGCTCACGCGGTGTATATAAATTCCCGGCAGAACGTAAAGCCGATGCCAAATACGAAGACCATCAGTCTTCTTCTTACGACCTGGAATATTGCTCTTGGTCCAACATTCCTGATATAGATTTCGCTCTGGCCGATGACCACCAATGGACTTTAGGTCAATTTGTCTGGACAGGTTTTGATTACCTTGGCGAACCCAGTCCATACGATACGGATGCATGGCCCAACCACAGCTCCATGTTCGGTATTATTGACTTAGCTTCTTTGCCAAAGGACCGGTACTATTTATACCGCAGCGTATGGAACAAGCAAGCTGAAACACTTCATATTCTCCCTCATTGGAACTGGGAAGGCAGAGAAGGAAAAGAAGTACCCGTATTTGTCTATACCAATTATCCGACAGCTGAACTTTTCATCAACGGAAAAAGTTATGGAAAACAGACGAAGAACAACCAAAGCGTAGAAAACCGTTACCGCCTGATGTGGCACAACGCTATTTACGAACCGGGAGAAGTAAAAGTTGTAGCATACGATGAGCATGGCACAGCTAAAGCTGAAAAAATCATCCGCACGGCTGGAAAACCACATCATATTGAATTGGTTTCTTCACGCCAGTCGCTCACAGCCGATGGAAAAGATTTGGCATACGTAACCGTACGTGTTGTGGACAAAGACGGAAATCTCTGCCCCACAGATATGCGCTTGATGAAATTTAAAGTAAAAGGAGCTGGAAGCTACAAGGCCTCAGCCAATGGAGACCCGACTTGTCTGGATTTGTTCCACCTTCCTCAAATGCACGCCTTCAACGGTATGCTGACTGTTATTGTACAAGCAGGAAAAGAAGCGGGTACACTTGAATTACAAGTCACTGCCAAAGGCCTGAAATCAGGAAAGATACAAATCGAAGTAAAATAATCTTCAAAACAACAGCGGGGAAAAGCAAGCACTTCATACCTGCTTTTCCCCGCTTATATTTTTCCACAGCCTGCTATCTGTCCAGGTTTTCCTTAAATTCAACTTCTACAATACGAAGTTCATGATTGGTTTTATCTCCATCTTTTGCCTTGAACAAATCCAATTCATTGGCTACCGGGGCAGCCACTTCCACAATCTGTCCAAAGGCATCATCCTCTTTACTTGACCCCTTCAACCGGATAGTTATTTCAGAAGCAGGAACTGGTTTCACCTTCAGGTGAACATAACCCAGACTTTTTTCAGTTTCTCCGCTCCAAATCAACTCATCGCCCGCATAAATCTCCAAAGGATAACTGCGCATACGCCATCCTGTAAGTTTCATACATATCTCATCCACACGCGCTACCCTTTCAAGGTGATATTTAATCCATGCAGTAGAAGCCTTCCCATCATTTTTCCATTCACTCAATTCATTGTCATCAAAACTCTTACAAGCTTCCTCCGTATTTATTCCGGCCTCTGCAGAAAGTACAGCCACATCCACCGCACGCTCTACATAAGAAGGAGACAAAGGTGTTTCTCCACGATCTAAACTTCCTTCCAAATCATCTCCAGGAATATATGTACTCAATCCATTTTGTACTTCTACAGGAGAAGAAACCAGTTCCAATGAGGCGGAAGCCAATCCTTCTGCTTCAGCTCGTACAACTACCTTCCCTGCTGTAACAGACGAGCGCAATAACGCACGGTTCACCCCACATTCCACGGGAAGTTTTTCCGATAAGATATAATTATCAGGGCCTTGCGCTATACCTCCTCGCCATTCTGCCGGACCTTCTACCGTAAAATGAATTAAATTATTCGCCAGCGGACAACGATTTCCTTCTGCATCAGCGACCTCCACCTGCAACAACACCAAATCGGCTCCATCGGCTTTCCATCCTTTCGGATTCTGAATGGCAGATAATTTCAATTTAGCAGGTTTACCTGCGGTTCTTAACTGCATGCGCGCAACTTCTTTTCCGTCATTATATCCCACTGCTTCCAATACCCCAGGAGTAAATGCGATTTTATCAAAAGTAAACAAGAAATGATAGTCACGCTGAGCCTGCCCCATTATTTTTCCGTTTAAAAATAACGCCACACTATCTGTATTAGAAACCACATACACAGGCTTTACCACTCCCGGTTCATAATTCCAGTGTCCTACGATATGCAAACGAGGATTTTCCGTATCTACCCATCCGTCCCACATCACCTGATGAGCGAAATAAGAATCTTTCGGAATACGCATAGGGTCTGTATCTCCACTACGCCTATAATTTTCTACTCCACGGAAATGAGTATTTGTATCTGAAAAAATAATCTTAGCGCCGCCAGAACTTACCCTTTTACCTGTACCCGGACGTTCACGCCAGTAATCAAACCAACGAATCACATTCTCAATGGTGAAAGAGTCCTGATTACGATTGTATACACTGGCATCTGCCTGTTTTTTCGTTTTTCCGGTAGCTGCAGAATGATAAGCACTGTTTCCTTCTCCATCCTTATGATATGGATAAGAGTAATTATCCCAATACTTGCGCAAGCCTTCATCACGGCAATACTCCATGGCCCACATAGGATGATGCGCACTTTTGTTAATATACAACATCTCTCCCCCATACTCGGCATCACGAATATCCAGCATCTCACGAGAACCGATTGCACGACCACCATGATAATCAAACTCATCACGTATCTTCTTCATCTCCAGCATGTGTTCACGGCTGATTGATTCATTGCCACATTCATAAAAAAGGATACTCGGATTGTTGCGGTTATAGATAATTGCATCCCTCATTACCAGTTTACGCTGCTCCCACTGACGTCCTTTACAGTCTTTTTCTGCATCTCCTGCCGGCATGGCCTGAATCAAACCGACACGGTCGCATGACTCTACATCCTGCTTCCAGGGAGTTACATGCATCCAACGTACCAGATTAGCATTGGCTTTCACCATGAGACCATTGCTGTAATCACTCAACCAGGCAGGCACCGACATTCCCACAGCAGGCCATTCATTACTTGTTCGCTGGGCAAATCCCTTCAACTGAATCACCCTGTCGTTTAACCATACTTTTCCATCGGCAAATCGTGTTTTTCGGAAACCTGTACGCGTAATTACTTCATCCGTTTTCTTTCCCTCTATGCACAAAGCTGTCTTTACCGTATACAGATAGCCATAACCCCAGCTCCAGAAATGTAAGTCTTCCACTTCACTTTCAGCCGAAAGTACTACTTTTTCTCCTGGATTAATTTTCTTCTCCTCACCACGGAATGACTTTACAAGCTTCCCGTCACGGTCAAAAAGCTCCACCAAATAACCAACCGTCTGGCTTTTCTTTGTTTCATTTTTCACTTCCGATTCGGCATGAATTCGAGCTTTACGAGCACGTACCTGAATATCTTCCGCGTAAATATAGACACCTGTCGTTTGCAGGTTACTATATAAAGGTAAGGTCTGGTATAACTTATCCGTCACATGTAACCACACATTCTTGGGTAAACCTCCGTAATTTGCATTAAAATTACGGTTACTCCACTGATACTTCACGCCAGTAGCCTTCTCTGCATAGTCCCAATTATTATCAATACGTGCAGCAATAACATTTTCCTTACCCGGCTTTACAAATGCAGTAAGGTCAAAACCAAAAGCCATCACTCCATTTTCATGCTGACCGACCAGGTGGCCGTTCACATACAGATCAAGTCCTTGTCGTGCTCCTTCAAATTCGATGAACACCTTTCGTCCTTTAGCGTCAGCAGGTAAACGAAAATGTTTCCGATACCACACAATTGTATCAGTAAGATCCTTGATATTCAGTTTGAAAGCCTCATCCTCATTAAATGCATGAGGAAGTGTAACCGACTTCCATTCCGTATCCAAATAACTCACACTCTCTGCCTGAGCTATATCACCGACTTTTAGCTTCCAGCCACTGTTGAAATTATATTTTTCACGTCCTGCGGCATGAATGCTGCTTATAACCATCAGCAGACATAAACTTATCCATAAAAATCTCAGTCTCATACTATCTAAATATTTTGTGTAAAAATACATTATCTCTTGTAAGAATACATGGAAAAATAAAGATTATAACTGGAATTATTGGTACATAAACAAGAAAAGTCCGGTAATATACCGGGCTTTTCTTGTCTTTAGTAGAAAATCCACTTTTTCATTTATTTGTATCCATAATTCTGATATGCTTTTTTTGCAGCTTCATCCAATGGCTGTCCATTTTCATCAGTCAACAAATCCAACATATTCTGTGAGAATGGCTTAAATGTATAATATGGTTCAAACATTCCCATACCGTTTCCTGTTTGTCCAATACCATTAATCAGATTATCTGAAGAATCCCATAATCCTGCTTTAGAAGAGCCAAGTTCATCATGATATATGATGCGGTCTGCCTGCCATCCAGAATGATGGAGCCATTCAATATAAATCATTTCCTGATTAAATTCACGAGCCACCTCATTCAAGATAAAATTGGTAAAACGATCTTCTGTAGACACAGCTGTAGCTGGATACATTTCTTTATCCGCAGCGGGTGAACTTCCCCATATAGATTGGTCTATCAACATGGCTCCAGTCATATCGTTAGCTACAGTATAGGGGTAAGATTTTTCACTAGCAGACAAAACTGAACTACCCGGATAACTTTCAGAGAAACGAGCTAATATCTCATTTCTTTTTTCTCCTCCCTTATAAGCAGCACGTGCACGAACTATATTAATATCTTTTACAGCTTCTGCATAATTACCTTTTAACCCTTGAGCAGCCGCACGAATCAAATAGGTCTCCGCCAAACGGAACAAAGGAATATCACGTCCTGACTCATAATGTGTATAGTTACTACGATTCGGTTCATCATATTTCACTGTAGCCGGACAGCAAGTAGAACTTAACTTATCCAAGCCTGCATAAGATTTAGAATTATAATCATAACTCTTTCCACTAGCTTGAATAGGCACACGATAATAGTATTTATTTCCATCTTTAATCCAACGAGCAAACAAGACAAAAGGCTGTGCCGCAGCTTCTTTTATATCAATTGCCGTTGCCTTTGTATTTTCAAGAAAAGCAAAAGCCAAATCACCTTTTCCCATTTTATGTTCATTAGCCACAGCCTGACGTCCTCCCCAAGAAGCACGATCATAAGAAGGCAATATATTCGCATTAAAATAAGCTGCCATGTCTTCTGTCCAAGTGTAAGTCTGGTTTTCATCGCTATCATAAGCATAATAATCCAAATTAGCAGCAGGCACAGAATTGGATTCACCTCCCTTCAATGCGGTTACATATTCCAAATGGAAAGACTTTTGATAACGAGAATCTGCCATCTTATCCACATAAAGATCAAATCCAAAATCATTAGTAAAACCTACACGAGAAGCTGATTTTGTAGGGTATTCCCAGCAAAACTCAGGTATTCCCCAAGAAGCGCTCACATAATCCCCTCCGAAAAAATAAGGAAGGCGATTCCCATAACGTCCATTATCAGCTGACCCCACTGGACCATACACACATGATAAGATCAACTCTTTACTACTTTCATTTGAATAATCTCCCAATGGATGGCTGAATAATTTGCCATAATCTGCTTCTAACTGATAGTAAGAACCATTTCCACCATCTACAGAAGGAATTACCTGATTAGCAAAATAAATACAAGAATCAAGATCGGCAACACCTTCTCCTTTATAAAGCATCCCCAAATAAGATTTAGGATTATCTGTGTCTACATGACCATCAGACTTTACACCATATTCTGCAGAACCATATTTTGCACCCTGAGCTCGTTGTAAATAAAGTTTTGCTAAGAAATGTGCAGCCGCCCCTTTAGTAACACGACCAAACTCTGTTGCTAAATTCTGTGAAGTGACATCTGGCAAATGATCAAACGCATAACGTAAATCACCGATAAGAAGTTTATAAATATTGGGAACGCTCTCGCGAACATAATTATAGTTTGAAGGAAGAGCTGTTACAAACCCAGTCGGCACATATACTTCTCCATAAATAGTACTCATAATATACAATGAATAAGCACGATTAAATAAAGCTTCCGACAAACGCTGTGCAGCATACGCTTCATCTTCCAAGTATTTTCCCTGCGCTTTCCCCTCACGTATTGTCTCAATAGCACGGTTACAATTGCTAATAATAGGATAAAATCCCAACGGTTGAGCGCCATTGCTAGAATATTCACCACATAAACTATAGCCATAGCCAGATAACTTGTCTGTAGCATTCCACACACTAGCTGAATACATTCCCCAATTAGCATCTTTGAATGAAAAATTATCACAAGCTGTCATCAGCACTTTGGGCCCTTGCTCATACTGTTTAGTCACACGCAACGCATCATAAGTTCCTACAATCAACTGATCTAGCCCCTGTTCTGTATCAAAGTATTCTTGTGTAATGGTAGATACCATCTTTTCTTCCAGAAATTTATCTGTACAAGATGACATTCCTAATGCCACCAATGATAAATACAATATTTTTTTCATATTCGTATACACTATTTATTGATTAAAATCCTAGTCTTAACCCAATAACATAACTACGGGTAAGAATAGTATTGTTGGTTTGTCCACCAATGAAATTGGTATCACTGGTTTTTGTACTCCATCCAGTCATATCATCAGGGTTAATACCAGCTTTCACTAATTCACCACCCCAAACAAACGGATTCAATACTTGTACATAAATCGAAGCACTAGCAGCTCCAATCTTTTGTAACCATGTTTCTGGCACAGTATAAGAAAGAGCAATATTACGAAGAGCTACCATATTACCTTTCGTATAATTCATATAAGCACTGTAGTCATTATAAGTTTCACCTCCTGAACGTGGTTGCGGATATTTTCCACCAGGATTATCCAGACTCCAAACATCTGCTTCCACACGTCGGCCGTATGTCTGCATCAGACCATAATAGGTGTTACCGAAACGACCATAAAAGAAGGCATTCAATTGCCAGTTCTTATAATTAAATGTAGTAGTGAAACCACCTTCCCACTTTGGAGTAAATTGTCCGATAAATTGTTTATCATCATTATCAAACTTACCAAAACCATTATCCAAATATGTTATTTCTCTTGATTCTCCATCTATCGTGATAGTTTTTGTCACTGAACCTTCAGTTCCTTTAGGAACTTCTACCAAAGGCTGATCTACCAGCTTCGCTGTACCAGGAAACATCGTCGTTCCATTTGCTTTATACACGGCAAGTAACAATTTATCTTCCGGTGTATTTTGCCACAAACGATCATATTTATATGTCCAAATCACATCAATTGGCTGCCCGATAAACCAACCATTAGCTGTATCATCCGACTTTCCATCTGACAATTCTACAATTTGGGTTTTGTTGGTAGAAAGGGTAAAATCTGTTTTCCAAGTAAAATCTTTTGTCTGAATATTTGTAGTAGACAATGTTAACTCAAAACCTCTATTCTCAGTTTTTCCTACATTCGACAAGATTTGGGTATAACCCGTCATCACAGGAATTGAACGATTTAGAAGCAAATCCGAAGTTTTAGCGATATAATATTCTACACTACCATTAATACGATTATTCAAGAATCCAAAATCGATACCAATATTAGTAGATGCAGTCTTTTCCCATCCCAAGTCTAAGTTAGGTAAAACAGAGGCTTTTGCACCTACAGTATTTGAAGAAATAGCTCCTTGCCCAAAAGGCTTATTAGCATATTGTGATACCATTGAGCCACCTGTCTGATAAGGTTTAATAGCAGCGTTACCCGTAACACCATATCCCACACGGAATTTTAATGTATTCAACCAAGTCAAATCTTTCATAAAATCTTCTTCATTAACTTTCCATGCCAAAGCTGCAGAAGGGAAAAAATCCCATTTATTACCAACGGCAAGCATAGAGGCTCCATCCCAACGTCCAGTCAAGGTCAACAAATAACGGTCCATCAAAGAATAATTCACACGTGCCATATAAGAAGCACGTTTTTCTTCAGTAAATGAAGATCCAAAAGAACCTCTGGAAGTATTAGAGTCACCCAATCCATACCATAAAGCTGTAGGGAATTTACATTCATAAGCACGTACATTTAACCCTTCTCCACGATAAAATTCGGCAGACTGCATCAAAGTAACTCCCAAAGTGTGTATATTTTTAAATGTCTTGTCTACAAAAATCATGTTTTCAAGCGTCCAAGCCAATTTCTGTTCCTGATTATTATATCCAACATTAGGCTCTGTAGACGCAAATCCCAAAGGATTTGTAAAATCATTACCATAATAGCTTCCTTCACGAGAATTACGGAACTGAGTACCAAAGTTAGTACGCCATTTCAACCAAGGAAGAATTTGTGCTTCAGCAAATGAGCTTAACATTACACCATAATAGCGTGTTTCATTTTTGGCTTCATTGATATTCAACAATGCATTATGCTGAGAAGGACCATCCGAAGGTCTCAGTAAATCTCCATTTTCATCGTATGCCGGAGCATAAGGCATAAGATTGGTTGCCAGACCATAAGAATCCTTAGCTGTTGAATTAGAAAAATTACTAACAATACCATAATTCTTAATTGAATGACTAGCATTTAATCCCATACCAATTTTCAACCAATTTGTCGCCTGAATTTCTCCATTCATATTTACTGTGAAACGTTCATAATCCTGGTCTTTCATCGGAGACTCCTGGTTCAAATAAGCAAATGACATATATAATTTTGCCTTTTCAGTACCTGCTGATAAAGAAAGCTGATGATTATGAGTCAATGCAGTACGTGTTACATAATCAGTCCAAGGAGTGGTTGGAATCTTAGAAGAATCATATACAGGAACCTGATCTGCATATCCTAATACCTCCTTTTCATAATCTGTTGCAGGACGCATCTTATACGAACCATCACTATTAAATTCCCATGCTGTATTAAACACGGGACGCATATAAGGATAATTAGAAACACCTCCAAAATATGCGTCACCATCCACATCAGGATCAGGAGCATTACCATATTTTCCAGTATATGCACCGGCATTAATTGTAGCCTGACGATTCCAATCAATCAATTCACCAGAATTCATCCAATCGGTCATAGAATGAATTTTAGAGAATGTCACTGTTCCATCATAATTTATAGAAACCTTGCCAGTTTTTCCTTTTTTAGTTGTGATAAGGACAACACCGTTTGCACCACGAGAACCATAAATAGCTGTTGCGGAAGCATCTTTCAAGATTTCCATTGATTCAATATCATTGGGGTTCACATCAGACATAGAACCCGCAGTCATTGGAATTCCATCAATTACATACAACGGATCATTGCCAGCCGTAATAGAACGTGTACCTCGAATACGAACATCACCTAACTCTCCAGGACGCACATTAGTAGAAATCTGTACACCGGCTGCTTTTCCTTGCATTGCTTGCAAAGCATTTTGAACAGGTCGTTCACGAATTGTTTTAGAAGAAACCTGAGTTAAAGCACCGGTTACATCTGACTTCTTAGCTGTACCATATCCTACCACTACAACTTCATCGAGTACTTCAGTGTCTTCTACCATCGTCACATTGAATGTAGTTTTTCCTTGTACTGGAATCACCTGAGTCTTGTAACCCACGAAGCTGATTTCAAGCGAAGCATTGTTTGGTACATTAGATAAGGTAAACTTAC
>ENA-OYXH01000042-OYXH01000042.1-human-gut-metagenome-genome-assembly--contig:-NODE-42-length-54857-cov-8.221543_pt1 | contig 54857 bp, 32 predicted proteins | sample MGYA00244844_ERZ653420 | MGnify/ENA primary metagenome ERZ653420 (study PRJEB26926, sample SAMN06164998) | human gut metagenome | biome: ENVO:00009003; feature: ENVO:2100002; material: ENVO:00002003... | reverse complement strand
ACGAGATAGGCTCCGGTCTCGTGGGCTCGGAGATGTGTATAAGAGACAGAATAAGGCTTTAAATCTTTTGCGGTTTCCTTGTCCAGATAGTCGGGCGTAGTATAAGTAAACTTGAGCACCGGTTTTTCAGCCGACAATTCAGCCTTCCACAAGTACATGTCGGCATAGGCACGAAGGTTCTTCAAGGAGTCAGCCTGTGCTGTCGAAGCCGGAATCAAATAAAATTCATCTTCTTGTGGAAGCTGTAAAAAATCGGAAAGCGGCAATTCATGCCAGTTCGTATCATAAAAAGCAATCTGACTGTCAGCCGCCGGAGCCGAATAGGTTGAAACGGCACAAATCACTTTTACGGAGTCATTCAGCGGAAGCAGTTTCAGTTCCAAGGTGCTGGCCGAAGTCGTTTTCAAAAACAAATAATCTGAAGTCAGTTTAGTCATTTCCGACATATTTCCAAAACGGTTCTTCACCTCTGCCTTCATCCCACTTTCCAGGAAATCACCGAAGTCGGCCCGGTTTACCTCCGTCAAAAGCGGTGACAAGGAATCTGGCAATGCTACAAAAAGCGTTTTCAAATCCTGCGCACGCCCTGCAGCACCACATACATACAACACGAATATCAATATCAAAATACGTTTCATAACCAGCTATTCAAAAAAGTGCCCAAATATACAACTATTTCTGTTAGTAAGAAAAAATCTCTCCCCCTTCTCAATTTTTCCCATCCCGCCTTTTCAGAAATTCACTGGGGCTTTCTCCAAAATAGTCTTTATAACACCGGGTGAAGTAAGACGGGGAACTGAATCCCACTTCGTAGGTGATTTCGGCCACCGTCTTTTCAGAGGATGCCAGCAAAGAGGCTGCCTTTTTCAACCGGGCAATGCGCAACAATTCATTCGGAGCATATCCGGTCAAGGATTTCGTTTTACGATATAGCTGCACGCGCCCCAATCCCAATTCAGCACCCAAATCTTCTACACTCAAATCTGAATTACTCATTTTTTCCTCAATCAAGGCCTTCAGCTTTTCCACAAATCCCTTGTCCACTTCGCCCAACGACTGTTTTCCGCTTACCACCGTGGCATCTTCTGTAAACGATTTCAACCGTTTCCGGTTATCTATCAGGTTGCGGATTCGTGCCAGCAGGAGTTTGGCATTGAAAGGTTTCGTCAGATACGAGTCCGCCCCCGAATCATACCCCTGAATCCGCTGTTCATCCATAGCGTATGCCGTCAGCATCAGTACCGGAATATGAGACGTCTGCAACTCGCTTTTCAGCCGCTTACAACATTCTATACCGTCCATAACAGGCATCATGACATCACAGACCACTACATCCGGCACATATTTCATAGCTTGTCTTATGCCTTCCTGCCCGTTAACTGCCTCAATCACGGTATATTTATCCTGCAGCAACATCTTCACGTAATCACGCACATCCTGATTGTCGTCAATGACCAGCACCACTTCCTTGTCTGACGCTCCGTCTACTTCCACGTTTTCAACCCACTGATGCAAGGTTTCTTGTCCGGCATCCAGCACAGCCCCTTCCTGTAGGTTTTTCAAGGATTCATTTTTCTCTATCACCTCCTTCACTTCTCCTTCCTGCTTCATAGGAAGTACAACCCGGAAACATGTACCTTTTCCTTTTTCACTTTCCACCTGTACCGTACCCTTATGCAACTGCGCAAAAGCCTCTACCAGAGCCAGTCCCAGACCTGAACCAGTATGCTGCACATCTATTTGATAAAAACGTTCAAACACGTGATGTATATGTTCTTCGGACATGCCAATACCTGTATCGCTGACTTCCATACACAAGCATGGTTGGCCATCTTTCTCTATCCGCGAAAGCACCACCTTTATCTCTCCTTTTTCCGGAGTAAATTTAAAGGCATTGGACAATAAGTTGTAGGTAATGCGCTCTATCTTTTCCGCATCGGCCACCATCACATACTGCGCCACATCTCCTTCCGCCTTCACTTCAAACTGAATATGTTTCCGGAACGCCAAAGTATGAAAAGCCTCTGTCCAATCCTTTATACATTCCAGCGCATTAAATTCAGAAAGCCGCAAAGCCAGTTTACCATGTTCATATTTCTGGAAATCCAGAATCTGAGTAATCAATCTCAATAAGACTGCGACGTTTTTCCGCACAATCTCCAGCATATTCCGCTCCCTCTCACCTAAATGCTTTTCCTCCAGCAACTGGTTGATAGGGTCTGCAATCAAAGTCAACGGTGTACGGAAATCATGCGACACACTAGTAAAGAAGGCCAGCTTGGCATGTGTAGCCTCTTCCAACTGACGCGACAATGCAATCAGCTGGTCACGCTGTTCCTGCAACTGGTCACGCTGCTGTTCCAATTGCTGTTTCTGGGTAGACAATTCCGTATTCATCCGGTTCTTTACCCAAAAGGCACGTACCAGGAAAAAGAACAAGAATCCGGCCAGAATCAATATTACCACACAGGCATATAAGAACATTGTTTGTGCGGAGTAACGAAGGAAATAATCATCCAGCTGATGATTTAAAAGCTCAATTTTCTGATCCAGCGTCAGAATATGCTTCATCTGCATCTGCATCACACGGGCATTGGCGCGATTTACCAACGCGGTAGAAAGTATATTTTCTCGCTGATAGGGTTCGCCACGCAGTATAGCCATGGCTACCTGAATCACCTTATCACCTCCTGTAGGATAAATGAAGGTAGCATCCAGTTTGCCTTCCGCCACACTTTCCACTCCGCCGGCTACCGCATCAACTCCCACAAACGCAATCTGTCCGGCACGATTCTTCTGGCGTGCCTTCTCATACGCTCCGATAGCCATCCGGTCGTTCTGTGCAAAGACGAGATTTACTTGTGGGTGAGCATCCAGTAACGTATCCATCACCTCCCCAGCCTTCTGCCGGAACCATCCGGCTTCTGCAGATGCCACCACCTGCACCCCCGGAGCAGTCTTCAGGGCTTCCATCATCCCCCGATGACGCTCCACGGCTGGAGTAGAACCTCTCAGTCCGGTAATCTCTATTATCCGTCCCTTCCCTCCTAAACGGTCTGCTATATATTCACCTGCCTTACGGCCAATTTCATAATTGTCAGCACCTACATAAGCTGTATATTTTTTAGAATTGATTTTCCGGTCGACCAGGATGACAGGAATTCCTGCATCGTATGCCTTCTCAATCACCGGCGTAATAGCTTCGGCCTCATTAGGAGCTACAATCAGCAAATCGACTTTTCTTTCAATCAAAGATTCTATGTCCTTAATCTGATGGGTATTATCATCATGAGCCTGATAAACCTCCACATTTACCCCCGGATAAAACAGAGCTTCCCGAAGAATCTCTTTGTTCATCTGGGCACGCCAATCATCTTCACTACATTGTGATACGGCTATCGTATAGTCCGCCTCCTTTCGGGAGCAAGCTACAGACAACAGCAGCAAGCAAATCACACCTATCCAACCACAGACTAAATGTTTCATAATTTTATATCTATTTCTGCAAATGTATGAAAATCGCAGCGATTTATACTGTCTGACAGATACAAAAATCACGAAACCGACCCACAATTTTTCGTTCAACAGCTTTACTCTTTTTATGTCTCCCAAAGCGGAACCATACGTTTTCCGTGTGAGAAACCTACGTTTTCGCTTCGGGAAACGTATGGTTTTCACACGAGAAACATAAAACAGACAAAGCCGAAGCGTCATTATCTTCAACAGGCTTTCCAAATCTTATCAGACAAAAAAATCCCCGGAAGTACAAAAACATACTTCCGGAGATTTTTCACAAGATAAACTATATAGCTTAAATTTTTTCCTTCAAGTACAGAGGGAATTCCGGCATAGCCCCATTCTGGGTACATACAAATGCCGAAGCCTCTACTGCCAGTTCATGCGCTTCGCGTACGGTCTTTCCTTTCAAGATAGAAGCCACAAAAGTAGCAGTGAATGAATCACCTGCACCTACCGTATCGGCTACATTTACCTTCGGAGTCTCTACAAATGATACATTACCTGGAGTAAAGACATAGCTTCCGTTCACACCACAAGTCAGAATCAACATTTTCAGGTTATACTTGGCGAGCAGAATCCAGCATTTATCCTGCAGGTCAATACCCGGATAACCGAACATACGGCTCACAGTAACCAGTTCTTCATCGTTTATCTTCAGCACATTACATTTCTGGAAAGAATTGCAAAGCACTTCTTTCGTATAAAAGCCCTGACGAAGGTTGATGTCAAATACTTTCAATGTATCTTCTGGCATAGCATCCAAGAACTTGTTGATTGTTTCTCTGGAAACCACGCTTCGCTGTGCCAAAGAGCCAAAGCAAACCGCTGTAGTCTGTTTAGCCAATCCTTCCAAAGCCGGAGTGTAAGGAATATTATCCCATGCCACACCTTCCTTTATATCGTAACAAGGAACCCCTTCTGCATCCAGTTCTACCTGAACCGTACCTGTGGGATACGGTACTTTTTCAATCATGCTATGCAGATTCTTCTCATAGAAGTTTTCCAGGATTTCTGCTCCTAATTTGTCATCTCCTACGGCACTAACTGCACGACCGTCCAGACCAAACTGTGATACGTGATACGCAAAGTTAGCCGGAGCTCCACCAATTTTCTTTCCTTCAGGCAGCACGTCCCACAGTGCTTCACCTATACCTACAACTATTGTATTCTCCATAGTCTTAATGTTTAATTTTTAACGTATAAGCAAGTAAATAAATCACACCAGCTGTCATCACTGCTACAGCACCATTCTGTCCGATTGCATCGCTGGCCACTCCCATCAGAAGAGGGAATACGGTACCGCCAAACAAGCCCATAATCATCAGCCCAGACACTTCGTTCTTCTTGTCGGGCATAGCCAGAAGAGCCTGAGAGAAGATGATAGAGAACACATTGGAGTTACCAAAACCAATCAGCGCAATACAAATATAAATCACCGTCTGCGAATCGAAAGCAAAAAGTCCGATCATGGCCAGCATCATACAGATGGCACTTATCAGGAAAAAGATTCTGGACGATACAGCCCGCAAGATAAATGCGCCAGAGAAGCAGCCCAACGTACGGAATATAAAGTAGAGACTGGTGGCAAACCCGGCTTCGGTCAATGTCATTCCAATACGCTCCATCAGAATCTTAGGAGCTGTAGTATTGGTACCCACATCAATTCCTACATGACACATGATGCCAAGGAAAGACAACAGAATAAAGGGTTTTCCTAACAATTTCAGGCAATCGGCAAATCCAGATGCCTTGTCCGGCTGTTCTTCGGTAATAGGAGTAGCCGAAAGCAACAGAATGGCAAACACAGCTACAACCATATAGATAGGGAACAACACTCTCCATCCCAAGCCAAAAGTCGGAATGGCCTGTAAAGCTCCCCACATGGCCAGATAAGGTGCAAGGAAAGAAGCAATGGCTTTCACAAACTGGCCGAAGGTCAGTGTACTGGCCAGGCGGTCGCCCGAGATAATATTGCTCAACAGCGGATTAAGTGAAGTCTGCATCAAGGCGTTACCTATTCCCAATAAAGAGAAGGAGCAAAGCATCAATCCATAGCTGTCACCAAACATCGGAAGCAACAAAGAGAAGAAAGTGACTCCCAGACTCAGCAACACTGTCTTTTTTCTTCCAATCCGGTTCATCAGCATTCCTGTCGGTACTGAGAATATCAAGAACCAAAAGAATACCAAGGAAGGAAAAATATTTGCCTCAGAGTCTGTCAGACCTAAATCTTCCTTTACATAGTTTGAAGCAATTCCTACCAAGTCAACGAATCCCATGGCAAAGAAGCAAAGCATCACAGGAAACAGCTTGGCATATTTTAATTGAGTATTTGTCATTTTTACTTGTTTTTAATCTGTTCAAATTCAGCCTTCTGTTTTATTCGGCTGTAAGTTCAATCACACGACTCTGAGTAGGACGGAAGCCAAAGACATCCAGACCGACTTTCATCAAATAATCACCAGAGAATAATTCTCCATCGGCCTCCAGCGTAGATTCTGTTCCCAGCATCAGGTTGATTTCTTTCACACGGTACATCTTGTTCGGATCCAATCCTTTCACTTTCAAAGGAAGCAGTTTCTCCTGAAAACGAGGATAGATGTCGTATGCAAATACCACGCCTTTCGAAGCATCCTGGTTGACATAGTTCACTGCCATGTGGTTAGATTCATACGGAGACACCAGACGATATTGTACTCCATCCAGAATCACCGGCTGCAGACGTTTCCAGTTAGCTACTGCAAGCTGGCAATATTCCAATTCTTCTGCGGCCATTTCTTTCAAGCCGATATCAAATCCCAGCTTACACATGGATGCCATGTCGGTACGGAACTTGATAGAAGTATTCTTATTCCAGCTTGTCACGTGTGCACACATGGCCTTGGCCGGGAAGAACTGAGAGAATCCCCACTGTATGTAAGCTCTTTCCACAGGGTCCGTGTTATCACTGCACCAGAATTCTGTGAAATATTTCAACGCTTCATAGTCACAACGTGCACCGCCACCAGAGCAAAGCATCATCGGCACATCCGGATAATTCTCTTTTACCCGCTTCATAACATTGTATACGCCACGTACATGGTCTATATACAAACGTCCCTGTGCACCTTTCAGATAAGAAGAATAGATATTGGTAATCGGGCTGTTGCAATCCCATTTGAAATAAGCGATACCCGGATTTTCCTTCAACAACTTATCCACAATGCCATACACATAATCCTGCACCTTCGGGTTACTCAAATCGAGTACCAACTGGTTACGATAGTAATAGGTTTCACGGTTCGGGTAATGGATTGCCCAGTCAGGATGCTTTTCAAACAATTCACTCTTCGGATTCACCATTTCCGGTTCAATCCAGAGACCGAACTTCACTCCTTCTTTTTCAGCCGCCTGAACCAGCGCATTGATTCCATCAGGAAGTTTGTCGGCCGTTACATCCCAGTCACCCAGTCCGGCTGTATCGCTGCTACGTTTGTATTTGTTACCAAACCATCCGTCATCCAGCAAGAACATGTCTACACCCAGTTCCTTCGTTTCCTTAATCAGGTCGACAAGGATATTCTGGTTAAAATCGAATCCTGTATTCTCCCAGTTATTCAACAACGTCAGACGAGTACCTTTTCCATCCTTCAACTGATAATTCCGTGCCCAGTTCTGAAAGCGACGGCTTCCTTCGCCCGTACCCTTATTACTCAAAGTGAAAATAAATTCAGGAGTAGTGAACACTTCGCCTTTCTGAAGCTCATACACCGAAGCATAAGGATTAATAGCAGGAATCACACGCAGATTACCCACGTTGTCCACTTCAAAAGTAAAGCTGAAGTTACCTGTCCATCCCAATGTACCCATCAGGACTTCCCCCTGATTTTCTGCAGCAGGAGCATCCAGACCGACCATGAAAAAAGGTTGTGCATGCATGGCAGCACGACTTCCCAGCTTGGTATCTACCACTTTCTTACCAAACTCCAGCTTCTGTGTACTCATCTGCACTTCCTTCGCCCAGTCTCCACTGAATTCTGTCAAATAGTAAGCCGGACGATTGAAATACAGCATCGTAGAAGCATAACGGAATAACTGTACAGGCTTCTTCTCCTGATGTGAGATTTCACTCCAAGTCTTGATTACATCCTCCTTTTCGTAAGCCACGTAATGCAAGGTTACGTTCACCGGATATTTATCATCACGCAAATGAATATCTGTCTGTGTTCCTCCTTCTACAGCTTTTGTAGAAGAAGACACGTAATAAAGCCAGGTAGAAGCATTACCGTCGGCATGAGTCACACCCAAAGCCGGTTCAAAGAAATCTTCGTTACCTGAACCTGAGCAGACTTCCCATCCGCGTGGAGAGACACTGGCATCTGATGCAGGATGTATCTGCCAGTCCAGTTTCTTCAAATCCGATTCATGCAACAGTTTTTCGCCCAAGTAAGTCTGATAGAGCCGTCCGTTTTCAGCCACCTGAAGCACCAGATCCGTATTATCCGTTGAAATCCGGATAATCTTTTCTTCTGCAGCTTCCGCACACTGAAAACCCCAAAACAAGCCTAAAGCCGTAATAAAAAAGTTTTTCATGGTCAGTCTGGTTTTTAATAATTACAACCCCAATTTATGTATCTTCATATTCTCAACCTTATAATCGCCACCTTCACAATACAGACGGATAGAGTTATAAGGTTTAGTAGGGAATACCAAGTTTGTCATGGCAATGCGACCTCCATTGGCAAAGATTTCTACAGAGCATTTGTCTACAAAAATCTGCAAATGATAAGTTTTTCCTTCACACAATGAAAGAGGAGCCCATGTGCCTAATGCAAAATCATTCTTATAGTTGATAGAAGTCGTTTTACGACGGTCATGATTTTCGATAGCATGAGGTTCTGCTTTCTCACCAAAGGCAACCAATCCACTTTCTGTACGGTCCATCACCAGCTTACCGGCTTTCATATCCAGATAAATCTTGGTCTTTTCACCCTTGTCATTCAGCAGTTCCATTCCAGCTACAGCAGATGCGCCCGGAGTTACATCCATTTCAATTTCGAAAGCGCCCTCATTCTGCGGGAAGATTTCGTCAATCTTGCTTTCACCTTTCACAGTCTGATTGTCAATGGTACGTGTTTCTTTACGCAAGCCTGCAGTTTCCTTTACTGCATTGGCTGCCATGTAAATCTGACCATCTTTTGTGTACAATGATAGTTCACGCGGCAAGGCATTTGCCCCACGATACTGACGGATAGGAGTAACATTTGCATATTGCCAGTTGCTCATCCAAGGTACTGCAACCACGCGGTCTCCAGTATTTGAGAAACAAACAGTAGCATAGTGGTCTTTACCAAAATCCAGCCATTTAGTTACTTCCGGTTTCGTGTCACATTTGAATTCTTTTCCATCAAAATCACCTACGAAATATTCTGTAGCGCTACCACCGAACATACAACCCGGGTTGATATTTACAATCATCACCCATTTCATATTGTTCTTGTCACCATCAACCGGCAACTGGATAAAGTCAGGACATTCAAACTGATTAGGCTGTACACCATAACCTTTACCAAATCCGCTCTGATATTCCCAGTCTTTCAAGTTAGAAGAAGAGTAGAAACGCATTTCCTTGTCCGCAGAAACAATCATATACCACTTCTGAGCTGGTTCATACCAGAACACTTTCGGATCGCGGAAATCTTTCAGTCCGTCAAACGGAGTCAAAATCGGATTTTTCTCGTATTTTGTATAAGTACGTCCATTGTCTTTGCTATAAGCCATACACTGAATCTGTCCGTGTTCATCGCTGGCAGATGTGTAGAAAGCGATAATGGCGTCTTTTCCGTAGCCTGCGCTATTGTTCTTGTCTACCACTGTACTTCCTGAGAAAATGTGACCCAATGTGTCACGTGCGATAGCAGGATTCAAATGGTCCCAATGAATCAAGTCCTTACTAACTGAATGTCCCCAGTGCATATTTCCCCACTTGGAACCATAAGGATTATACTGGAAATACAAATGATACTCTCCATCTTTATACACCAGTCCGTTGGCATCGTTCATCCAGCCATAAAGCGGTGTGTGGTGATATACCGGACGATAATAGTCCGTATTTGCCGTATTAAAAGTATCCGACAACTGAATATGCTCCCAGCATACAGCGTTTGCAGCCACCTTTCCAATGGTAACAGTAGCTTCCTTAGCTCCTTGAGGCAATTCAAAGGGTACGTAATACTCTACGCTGTCTACTGCCAGACGTACATCCATCGGCATATCAGCCGGGCTTCCGGTTACTAATTTCACCTTTCCCTCATTAGATGATTCCTGAATAGGAAGCAAAAGATATTTAGAAGGATTCTTTATGTGTACGACAGTCAAAGTGTCTCCCTGATGCTCAAATACTAAGTTATTTTTTTGTGATTGGCATGCCCACATACCAGTCAAGAAAAACGCTCCTAATGCGAGGTTAACAAAATTCTTTTTCATGATACGTTGTTTTATGGGATTAAAAATACAAATTATTCTTTTAAAAATACCTATTGAAAACTTTTTATAACCGGCACAACTCATTGATTCGTTGTGCCAGGAATTTATCGGAATAGAAAAATGAATGTCAGAATTTAAGCTGTGCAGAGAATTCTACTGTGAACGGACGGATGTAGCTTCCTGCCATTACTGTATTGGCATATTTTCCAGCTTCTTCCTTCGTTACGAGTTCTGCACCTGCGATACTTCCTTTTGCACCAGTCTGGTTCAGGAAGTTAACAACTGAACAGCCTAATGACAGCTTCTTGTTTACCTGCCAGTTCAAACCACCGAAGGTTTCCCAACGGCCATTGAAATAATAGGCATCATTGATATTAGCGTATGTCTTGCTAAAGTAACGGAAGCTGGTCCAGATTTTCAAATCTTTTGTAATCATATAGCTCGGGTCGATTTCCACGATTACCTGCGGAATTTCTGCTACGATGTTACCAGTAGCATTGATCTGACCTACATAACCGTCTGAGAATTCTACAGAAGTTTCATATTTCTTGTAAGTCGGCTTCTGGTAAGTGAAGAGGAAGTGCAAATCAAAACCTTTAAACGGACGAGCTACCACGTCGGTGGTCCAACCCAATGTCTTGATGTCATAATTCAACGGAGCAGCCAAGATTTCGTTTACTCCATTTACGCTATGCTGCAAGTTCAATGTAGAGTTGTTGTTGGTCTTTGAGATATAAGAGAACAATGAAGTCAAACTCAACCATTCGTTGTTATAGTAGATACCGGCACGTCCCAGAGGTACTGAAATCTTATCGGTATTCGGCAATACAGCCGGAGCAAAGTTTTCAATTCTCGGATGCTGGGTAATGTAAGTAAAGTCTCCAGTAAATCCGAACTGTTTGGTCAACTTATAAGTAGCAGCTGCACTCAGTGCGTAATTAAACCAGTCATACTCCATCGGAGTCGGTTCAATCTTCGTTCCATTAGGTGTTGGTGCAGTAGCTCCCAGATAATAATCAGCAAAACGTCCTACGAAATTGCCATCTGCATCTTTAACCGCTGCATTGTTTCCACGAAGAGCCTGGTATTCCAAGCGAGCACCGTAGTAAAGGTTAAATTTGTCGGTTACATCCCAGTCGTGAGTGAAATATACAGCCAATTTGTTTTCATGACCTTTATAATATTCTGATGCATTCTTGTTGAAGTCATAGTAATATCCATTTCCTCCATATACGCGAGCTGTCGATGTAGCATAGTCCGGATTATAAAGACGAACCGGATAGCTTCCGTCAGTCGGCACAGACTGGTCATACATCGTAGTATTTGATGCATAATCAATATCATAATACCATTCGTTCAATCCCAAACGCCATGTACCGTTAGACAATTTACGAGACAGCTCAGTAGTAAACATTACTTCATCAATGAAACCACGGTTCAAGCAAGACATACGGCTCTGTACATATTCACCATCGTATGCTCTCATGCTACCGTCTTCTGCTTCATACTGATAATTGATAGCACTGTTTGCACGCTGTGAAAGTTCCATCGGAGTCTGGTACACACAAGAACCAGTCGCATGGTCGTATTTCATAATTACTTTCCAAGACAAACCGTTATCCCAGTTGTAATTGTTCATCAAGGTAAACTCACTACCCTTATTCTGTACGGCATCATACAAGTTTGTTCTCTTCAACTCTCCCGTACGCATATCGCGATATACCATTTCATTGTCAACCGGAAGATAAGAAGTCGTACCCAAAGCAAAAGCTCCCAACTCTCTCACGCTACCATCGCCTACGTAAATAAACGGAGCCGACTGAGTGGCATACATATATACCGGATGACTGTTGCTGTAATGATACATAGCCGTAAACTCACCCCGGTTATTGTTATAGCGTTTTGTCAAGGCAAACTTATAAATCTGTGTACGATCCTGGAAAGGAGTAGATTTGATTTTGAATGTTCCCGGGTCAAAATCCTGATAGATGCTTCCACTATAGAACCAATCGTTAGCAATTTCTCCGTTCAGATTCAGAGAGAACTCCTGCATACCGAAATGATTCGACTTATAATTCAATGTTCCATGAAAACCTTTTTCACCAAGCTGAGTGAAAGAGTTGACTGCATATCCGATATTACCTGTCGTAATGGCAGTCTCTGAAATTTTCAACAATCCTACATGGTTCAAGCTGGCATCTGCACGCCACAAAGAGTTTACGCTGTGCGGATTGGTAGCATACGTTACCGGAATTCCATTTTCAAGCACGTTCACATCCGCAGAAGGAAGACCAATCTGAATTTCACGAGGTCCGTTTGCGCTGGCAGCATTCAACATTACATTACGGTTACCTTCTTCTTTAGAACTACCGTCATTTGATGATTTGTTTTCTTGTGCATATCCATTTACACAAGCCAAGGCGAGCAGCAATACCGCAGCTCCCATACGATTTGAAAACTGTTTTTTTTCGGCCTTCATAGCATTATTAAAATTAGTATGTTAGCATGAAATTTTTTATTTGTTCGTCGCAAAAGTAAGTGATTGCCAGCTACAAGGCCATAACGAATGTTGCATCCTATGACAATATTGTTTCATGCAACAATATTACTACAGGACGCAACATTTTTACTAGCAAGGAGGACAGTTACTGCAATTTATACACATTCAATGATTTCACAGCATACCCGTTCTTGTCCGCTTCAAAGCACATTTTCACATAAGGCTGTGAAGGGAAGACCAAATTTGTCATCACAAATTTTCCATCCTCACCAAAAGCTTCAATACTTGACCGATCGACAAACAAGCGTAAAGTCAACTCTTTGTCAACATTCGCCGGAGCGACCGTAACTGCAGGAAAATCCTTGCTAAAATCAACCGTTCCGCTCTCACTACGATCTATCACAAATTGTTTACGATTCAAGTCATAATACATAGAGACTTTCTCTCCTTTATCATTCAACAGGCAAAAAGCAATCTTTGATGCACCTGCATTCTGAATGACTATTTCTACTTCATAGGCTCCTTGCTTTTCTTCGAACAAATTTACCATTTCATGCTTTTCGGAAACCTTAAATGAAGGTATTGAAACTTTCTTTCCACGTGCTTTTTTCACTTCCGATGAAGGAGTGCTTTTTAAATACAACTCCTGTCCCTCGCGATAAAGCGTTAAATCACGAGCAAGAGTATTGGCACTACGATACTGGCGGGTAGGAACATTATTGGCATACTGCCAGTTACTCATCCATCCCAATGCGATACAACGTCCGTCAGGTGCATTGTTCCATGTTACAGTAGCATAATTATCTTTTCCCCAGTCCATCCATTTTGTCTGAGTAGGTGACTCGTTCACAAACTTCTTACCATCAAATGAACCTACGAAATACTGAGCGGCACTACCTCCAAAAGGACCACCAGGATTCAGATTACATATTAGTACCCATTTTTTCTCGCGACTACCCTCTACAGGAATTTCCACCAAATCCGGACATTCCCATACGCCACCATGAGCCCCCTGCATAGCACCAAATTCACTTTCTTTCTTCCATTCCTTCAAGTTAACAGAAGAATAAATTTCCATGTGCTGGCCTACCGCAAGAATCATAACCCAATGCTTTCCGGGTGCATACCAAAATACCTTTGGGTCACGAAAATCCTTTTCAGAAGAAGTCAGGATAGGGTTGCCTTCATATTTCGTAAAAGTTTTTCCGTTATCCAAGCTATAGGCCATACTCTGCATCTGTATATCTCCCCATGGAGTAGATTTAGCAGAAGTATAGAATGCCACCACAGCTTCTTTACCAAAGCCTGCCGTATTTTCATAGTCGACCACACAGGAACCACTAAAAATAGCACCCCATGCATCCGGTACGATGACACACCCTTCAAATTTCCAATGCATCAAATCGGTACTGGTAGAATGTCCCCAATGCATATTGCCCCAAACAGACCCATACGGATTATACTGGAAATACAAATGATATACCCCATTTTTATAAAACATTCCGTTCGGATCGTTCATCCACCCGTATGCCGGAGTATGATGATAAACGGGACGAAAACTCTCTTTGTTCGCCATATCAAATGAGCCCGACAGTTTCAACTCTTTCCAGCAAAGAGCCGTTTCAGGAATCCCTTGTATTTCTATTGAAATATGCTGCCCTTTATAAGCCGACAAAGCAAACGGAACGTATGAATCCACTCTCTCGCGAGCCAAACGGACATTCATAAGAGTACCCTTCTGCTCGTTATCTTTTACAACACAAATTTTACCTTCCGGTGCATCATCTTGTATGGGAAGAAGCAAATAATCTTCGGTAACATCCAAAGAAACAATATTTTGTTCACACACCAAATGACGAATTGTCCATGAAGAATCAGCCTGTACCACTGATGTCATTCCTAAAAAAAGTCCCAACAGGGTTACTTTTATTGTATATGCATACTTTCTCATAAAATTATGTTTTTAGTATATATCGCTATGTTATTTCCTTTTTCTTCCTTGTTGACATAAGGAAGAAAAAGGAAAATCTATCTTATTATTCATATCCCTTATTCTGAGTGTACAACCCAGGAATGTAATACATCTGGTTATAAGGTATCGGGAAGAACTCATTCTTACCCGCAGTAAAATGAGCATCCTTGTAATATTGCCCGTAAGTCTGTCCTTCGTAAACGTCATTCTGCTCGGTCAAGAAATAAGCATTCAATGTTTTCGATGCAATTCCCCAACGGCGCAAATCAAAGAAACGCCCATTCTCCATTGCCATTTCCAAACGACGTTCCCAGCGCAAACACTTACGTGCCACTTCCTTAGATGTAAAATAATTATCAGGATACTGGGCTATCTCACACTGATCTTTTGCATAACTAATGTGTTTGTTGACCGATAAAGCAGCACGACCACGAATGTCGTTTACAATTTTCTCAGCCTCATCCAATCTGTTCAGTTCAATCAAAGCTTCCGCACGCATCAACATCACATCTGTATAACGAAATACATAATCATTCATTGCGAAAGCCTGCCATGAACCGTTATAGGTTTCCCCTTCAGAACGTTGAGGAACTTCCTTCAACGAAGTATAGTATCCATACGTATTAGGAGTACGTGAGTTATCTGTGGTCATCGTATATTCAGCCTCATATTTATAGGGGAAAGTCGGCATACCTACTGTATGGAACAAACGTGGGTCCCACTTTTGATTGTCAGGTTGTCCATTAATCGGATAGTCAATCTGGTCATTGTAATCATCAAACATCGGCAGCCCATTTCGTGTCTTAAAGGCATTGACCAGATTTTGAGAAGGCTTGTGGAAGTCCCAACCACAAGACCACATCTTCCAACAACCATTCAATGTATTCGACCAGTTAGCACGTCCATAGGTCGTATTATCATCTTCATAATCAGAACACTGAACTGCAAAAATTGATTCCTTACTATTTTTATAAGCAGGCAAGAAGATATCGCCATAATCTTCCAGGTATCCATAATCAGAAGCTACCACATCATCTGTATAAGTTATGACTTTCTGCATGTATTCAGAATTGATATGACTTTCACCGGTAGTTGCCTCATATCCGTCTCCCCATGCCAAAGTCAGATAACATTTAGCCAGATAGGCTGCAGCCGCTATTTTATTAGCCCGTCCGTCCTCACCCGGTTCTTTTACAGGTAACACATCATAAGCCGCCTTGAAATCATCGATTACTTTCTGAAACAATTGTTCGTAAGTCAATGCTGTATTGCTGACCTGCTCATGGGAGTTGTCCTCTACCACTTGCTCGTCAATCCAAGGAACCTGACGGAACACGGTCAGAAGTTTAAAATAGAAATGTCCACGCAAAAAACGTACTTCAGCAATACGCTGATCTTTTACATCTTTTCCCAAACTATCTCCATTCCGTTCCAACGAAATCAATGCACGGTTACAACGAGAAACAGCAGCATACAAACGATACCAAAGCTCATCCATTTCACCAGGCGTCGTAGCGGTCAATGTAGTCCAAATGTCAAAAGCATGGTAACCAGTATCTGTCGTACCAGAACCACCCTTCAGGCAATCATCAGAACTTACGTCACCATAAGGGAACAAGTTAAACGGATAAGTGTACCAGCAATCTCCCAACATGGCATAAGCCGAATTTACCATTTTCTCCGGTTCGGAGAATGCCTGTTCTTCATCCACCACTGCAGTCGGAGTATAGTCTAAAAAGTCTTCACAACTAGTCAATGACAAACCTAATGCACAAGCTGCCAGAAATATATATTTTTTCATCATATCCATTATTTTTAAATTAAAAACCAATTTGTAAACCAAATGAAACAGAAGTAGCAAGCGGATAATTCCAGTTCGGATTCTCCGGATCGGGACAAGTCAAGCTCTTACTCTTGATAGTCAGCAGATTTTGACCTGACAAGTAAATTCGGGCACTGCTCATCTTAAACTTCGACAAGAAAGAAGCAGGAACCGTATATCCCACCTGAAGATTACGTAATTTCAAATAAGATCCGTTTTCTACATAATAGCTGGAAGCTCTACCCTCGTCTGCCGTATTATTGGTAGTCAGAGCCGGTATAGTAGAACCGGTGTTATTGGTGTTCCAAGCTCCCAACAAACGAGATCCTTTATTAGAACCTGCATCGGTAATACTCCAGAAATCAGTTTGCGCCTTTTGGTTATTGTATACATCCTGATCGTATACCCCCTGCCAGAACATGCTCAAATCAAAGTTCTTATAGTTCAATGCAATATTCAATCCATAAGAGAAAGCCGGAACCGGATTATAAATCCAATCCTGATCATCAGAAGTAATGATGCCATTTCCATCCAAATCCGCATATTTCAAACCGCCCACACGAGCATTTGCCTGTCCGGAAGCATCTACTTCAGCCTGGTTCTGGAAAATACCTTCTACTACATATCCTACAGAAGAACCATAAGGCATGCCAGACTCTACCAGATTTTCTTTAGACGTATGTGCGTATGAACCCGTAGTGGTAGCCGGCAGATAAGTCACTTTATTTCGGAAGAAGTCTACATTTGCATTGATATCCAAGCCTAAGCCACAGGCCAGCGACTTCCGATACCCTAAACTGAATTCCATACCCCAGTTCCGCAAAGAAGGTCCATTCAGCCAAGACGCACCACCTTCACCGATAGCTCCTAAATAAGCTGGGTTAATCAACATGTCATCTACATCCTTAATATACCCATCAATAGTTCCATACAAACTGTTGTTCAGGAATGCAAAGTCTGTACCTATATTATATTGTGTAGCCGATTCCCATTTCAAATCCGGATTGGCAAGCTGAGTAGCACGATACCCTGAAGGGAAGGTACCAGAACCTTGAAGATACAAATCATACGCAGTAGAAGTCACACGATCCAACCCATAATCTACAACAAATAATCCAAACTGCGCATTATTATCAATAGCCTGGTTACCGGTCTGTCCCCAAGACAATCGAACCTTCCAATCATCCAGCCAGTTTGCTTTCAAGAATTTAGACAAACGTACACCCAATGTAGCAGCAGGGAAAGTACCCCAACGATTACCTTTACCAAAACGAGAAGAACCATCTTGACGGATTGTAAATGAAGCCAAGATAAAATCATCATAGTTGTAATCTACTTTTCCGAAGAAAGAAGCTAGTCTATATCCGACCTTAGCACCTGTATTCTTCATTACACCTGTAGCGGCATTAGGCCACATATAATCTACATCCTCCAACGCATAGCCTTCTGAATAAGCAGAAAAATCAATAGAACTTTGCTTAGACAATTCAGCTCCCAACAACACATTGATATCATGCTTGCTGGCTACAGTAAAATTATAATTGATGGTATTTGACCATGTCCAGTTCACTTCATTCTTATTTGACAAGGTAGTTTTAGCAATGTCATTGTTTACAATATCAGAATGATAGGTATGAGTCATTGCATTAATAAATGAATTATAGAAATCCAATCCGAAGTTAGAACGGAAAACAAAGCCCTTGAAAGGTTTTATATCTACATATCCATTTCCGAACAATCTCCAATAGTTCAATGCATTGTCTTTATTTTGATACTGTTCACGCAAAGGATTCTGACGGTCACTCATACCTCCGACCGGACCAGAGAATGTAGTTCCGTCTTCTTCATACACCGGTACAATAGGAGCCATCTTCAACGCATTTTCCATCGGTGCACAGTCTACCTGACTGGTATAAGTTACCGTAAAGTTTTCTCCAACCGTAATGTATTTATTTACATTGTATGATGAATTCATACGGGCAGAAATGTTTTCAAAATCCGTATATTTCAAAATACCATTATTCTTTTTATATCCCAATGAGAACATGGTAGAATGTTTATCATTGGCATGTGAAAGAGAAAGATCATAATTTTGGGAGAAACCCACTCTTGATATTTCATCCATCCAGTCAGTATCAGAGTAACGCATGGTTTTCTTACTGTTGATATATCCGTCATACAAACCATTGACCGTATAATTTACATACTGGCTAGTACTCGGATTCCAGACAGTAATAGGAGTTCCCGACGCGGCATTCAAATTTAATCCATAGTTACTTGCATACGAAACCGGATCCAGTCCATCATTTAATGCGGCCTGTGCCATTGCAGTAGCATATTCTGATGAATTACAAACATCCATCAATGACTGTGAAGTATAGAACTGGGCAGTCAGATTGGCTGAGAAATCCACTTTCACTTTATCTGCTTTCTTACCTTTCTTCGTAGTAATGATAATAACACCATTTGAAGCTCGCGAACCATAGATAGAAGCAGAAGCCGCATCTTTCAACACCTGCATACTCTCAATATCATTCGTATTCAATGAGTTAAGAGACATATTAGTAGGAACTCCATCAATCACATAAAGCGGATCCTGAGAAGAGTTAAAAGAACCGATACCACGAATACGTACCGTAGCCGTACCACTCGGAGAACCGTTCCCTGTAATCGTCATACCTGCCACTTTTCCCTGCAAAGCACGCATGGGATCTGTATCAGAAGTTGTCTTTAGCGATTCTGTAGATACCACAGCCACAGATCCAGTCAAATCAGCCTTACGCTGAGTGGTATAACCCGTCACCACAACTTCCTGCAGCATTTCAGAGTCCTCTTCCAGAATAACCTTCAAAACTCCTTTAGCTTTTAATGTTTGAGATTTAAAACCTACATAAGAAATGGTAATTTCAGCTCCTTGCTTTACTGATAAAGAGAATTTACCATCAAAATCGGTAATCGTACCGTTTGTAGTACCTTTTTCTAGTACAGTAGCCCCAATAATGGGTTCACCATCCGACTTGGAAATCACAGTCCCCTCAACCTGCAAACTTTGTGCTTGCAATACCATACACACCATTGTAAACAGGAGTGTAAAAAATAATGCTCTTTTGTCGCTTTTCATTTACGCATTAATTTAAGTTCAACACCAATTTTATTTCATACACCGTTCAAAACGGTATGGCAAATGTATGGTCCAGCAACTAAAAGGCATATAAAAAATGTTTCATCCTCGAATAATTATGTTGCATGTAACATAGTTATTCAAGGATGAAACATTCGTACAAGGACTTGCTTCAGGCAAGAGAAGTATCTTTATTAAAAAGCTTCTTTTCTTTTTCCGCTGGTTGCAATCAAATATATACCTAACAATATCAACGGCACACTCAACCATTGTCCGATGTTCAATGTCATGCCTACTTCTTCAGCTACCTGTGGATTCTTCATGAATTCCAATCCGAAACGGGCACCGAAAAAGATTAGCAAAGAAACGCCCGTAGTCAATCCGATTCGTTTACCTAAATGAAGTTTGTGATACATGAACCACGATACAACCAGTGCCACCAGACAGTAAAGCATTTCATAAATCTGAGTAGGATGACAAGCCTGCGCCACTCCATTCTGATTGTATAATTCCTGCCATTCACGCGAGCGGACAAACTCAAATCCCCATGGTAAGGTCGTGGGATAACCGAAAATCTCAGAGTTCATCAGGTTACCGAAACGGATACACATACAAACCACCGCTACGGCAGGTATCATACGGTCGAACAACCACCACACACTTTTTTTCGTCACTGTCTTGGAATACCAGATTAAAGCCAGTATCAAGGCAAATACACCTCCGTGACTGGCCAGTCCGCCTTTCCAGATTTTCAGGATTTCTGCCGGATGCGCTCCATAATAATCCCATTCATAGAACAGGCAGTGCCCCAGACGAGCCCCAATCACACTGCTGACAATACAATATACAAACAGTTTGTCGGCCCAGTTTTCCGGATACCCTTCCTTCTTAAACAAACGGGAGACCATTTCGTAAGCCAGAATAAATCCAAGCCCCCACATCAGCCCGTACCAACGGATTTCGAGCGAACCCAAATGAACCAGCACCGGATCCACATCCCATACAATGCTCGCAAATGTCATTTCCTTTTCAATTTTTCGATTATTATCGGCAAATATACGATAAAGAAATGAATGTTACGATTCCTTGCCTGTAAGTTTCATGAAAGAATTCGCAACCTCTTTACGAATGCTTTTCCAACTGGGCATAGGTTTCAAATCGCGCCGTATAGGAGCATCATAAAGTAAAAATAACAACAATAAAAAAATGCATGCATAAGCCGCCCATCCATATAGTTGCTTAAGACTGATTTCCATTATATAAGAAATGAAAGTTTCCATATAACTTCCTAATTCAAAAGGTGTACGACTGAAGCTCACATGATTGATGTTTCCACCATAACGGGAAAGATTATCGGATATATAATAAGATAGCCCCTGCGTGTAAATAGCAGAACCTATTACGCCCCCCATCACCATGTGTAACATATTAAACACACTTAACGCCTGAAAAAAATGTTGGAAAGTCATGATTTCTTCCAAACACACCATAAAAGTAGCACTCAACACCGCATAGGCAAACCCACGACACACAATAAGCCAATAGAGCTGAGACACATGAATATCGGAAGAAATCATAAAATAATATCCTGACAGATAAAGTGCCAGACCTGTCATTCCCACAATCAGTAAACGAAGATAGTTGAAACGCTTCACATGCATCCACCAGTAGGCAAACAAACATCCTATCAGCACTCCGATTGCGGCAAACCAGTCCAACTGTACGCTGACCATTTCCTCATAATGCATCACTTCTTCATAAAAAACTTCTTCCAACACACGCTCTGCCGCCAAAAATCCCTCAACTAAAGTTATAAGAATAAAAACAGGTAGCAAGTAGCGATATGTCCACATTTTCGGCTCCAAAAAAGGATGACGTATCGTACACATCCTCCATATACCTACTATTGCTGTAATTACAATAATAACAGCCAACGAACGAATGACCGGACTGTTCCACCAGTCATACCAGTCCCCATAATCAAAGAAATAAGCAATTTCCAACAACAAGGCTGCCCAAATAACAGCTCCTAACCAATCAATACCGAACAAGGGAAATTTCTTAATAATGCGGAAATGTCTGGTACATACATATAGTACCAGCAAATTAAACAGCATGACACCGACCATGAACCAATGCATAGAACTCCAGTGATAATAATACATCAGGTAAGTAGCCAAAATATCAGAAAGCTGCATGCTGCCTAAAATCACGATGTGAAGAAGTGGAAAGAAAACTGTGAAATCTCGCTTAGGAGTCATCCAAAGTTGAATGTTTGACATGCATTCAAAAGTTCCTTGAATCTTACATATTCCTTCTACAAAACAAACAGCCCAAAGAAGCGGTAAAAAAGTAATATAAGGAGCAACCAAATTACATATCAATACCCCTAGTGAGGCTGCAATCAATAAAGTTTTGTTTGTGAAACGAAACTTCATCCGGAAAAGCAAAGGGAAATAAATAGCCATCCCCGACAGATTGGCATACAGACACATCAGCAAGTCCTCGCGCATAAGCGTAGTCTCCCCCATCATCTGATTCAACGTGCCCAAATAAAGTCCTCCTGAGAACTGAAACGTAAAGGCAAAAAACACATAAATCCACGGCTGCCATTTCCGAGGCACAAAGTCCCGGAACATGGGCATAGTAAAAGGACCGTTCAACGCAGGTGCTCCCATAATCAATATTTCACTTTACATTCCACATTAAATCCAGCCCGCAAGCGTTTCAGTTTATCGACAGAATTCTTCTTCAAACTAATACGCACCGGAACACGCTGTTCTACTTTCACAAAATTTCCGGTAGCATTATCTTGTGGAATCATTGAAAAAGCAGCTCCCGTCGCATCCGATATTGATTCTACAATTCCTGAATAAGTTACCCCTGGTACTGCATCTGCTGTCAGCGTCACTTCAGCCCCTTCCTGAATATGAGGAAGCTGCGTTTCCCGATAATTGGCTATAACCCACAAATCACTACCATCCACAATGTCGAGCATCGTTTGCCCGGGCTGAACCAATTGTCCCTCATGAATATCCTTATGCCCTGTTACCCCATCACAAGTGGCCAGAATTACCGTATAAGACAAGTTTAATTTAGCGAGCTCTACAGCAGCTCGTGCAACCCGGACTGCAGCCTCATTCTGCCCGAGTCTTCGTGTCTGTTCACTTTTCACCAAAGATGTAGAGCGTTTTACCCGCATAGCTTGTTCATAACGAGCCTTAGCCGTTTCATACGCAGTCTGTATATTATCATACTGTTGTCGGGTTACTGCTTTTTTTTCGTACATTCTTTTATAACGCTCCAGCTCACGACCTGCATTTTCCATCTGTACCCGTACTTCTTCTATACTGGCATCATTCACACTCAAATTATTCTGAGTGGTAATAATGCCAGCCGTAGTTACTTCCTGCCCCGAAAGAGCGTTAGCAAGATCAGCCTCGGCTTGCGCCAAGCGTAAACGAAACTCAGTATCTTCAATAACCAGCAAGGTATCTCCCTTATGAACCGGTTTATACTCTTCAAAATAAATTTTCTTGATAAATCCGGATATCCGAGTATTGACCGGAGTAATGTGTTGCTTTACCTGTGCGTTGTCTGTATACTCCACATTTCCCAAATGAATAAAACGAGCACAAACATAAACCACCCCTATACATAACACACAAATAATAAATGTATTATAAATTAACTTTTTTGTTTTTCTAGTCATCATAACGTTTCAAATTTATCGGTTTCTATATTCTATAATGTATGAGTAATATATTTCATCTTATAATAATTATATATCACATTGATGCGGGCATTAACCAGCCCAAGATCAGCAGTCAATTTCATATTACTGGCATCCAACATATCAGTCAACAATGCCATTTCATTTTCATATCGATTGCTCGTCACCTCATAATTCTCATTTGCCAGTTTCACACTATTCTCCTGCGTATGTAAATCAGTAAAAGCAGTTAAAAAGTTCACATACCCAGCCTGCACGGCATTTTCCACTTGCTCCAGCTCTAGTTGATGAGTCTCCTCGGCCTTCCGGACCTCCAAACGAGCCTTCTTCAGTTTACGACTATTCTTAAAAAGAGAAGAAAGACTGTATTTTACACCTACCCCCACATACCAATAGTTAAAGTTATTATCCAGTACCGGTACTTCGATTGTAATCGGACCATCCAAATGTTCTGCAGCCATCAATGATATTTTCGGCAAACGCTCTGAACGCTCCAGTTTTACCTTCTGTTCATTTACCTGCACCGCTGTTTGCGACTCCTTCAATCCTATATGATTCTGTACAGCCATTTGTTGCCAGTCATTCTCTGTCAACGTCAGAATTTCTCTTTCCAACAAGGCCGAATCGGGTGCAAATACCGTATTCTCCGGTAAATGCAGAGTAGTCACCAACTGATGATGCAGAATTTTTCTTGCATCCAATACCTTGGCCAACTGCAATTTCAGATTCTCTCGCTGAAGTTCATAGCGAGTAATATCATTCTGTAATACCGTTCCCTGTTCATGACGCGTTCTCATATTATCAATCACCTGTTCTGTTAACTCCAGATTCCTTTGTAATACCTGAGTCTGATTATCTAATTTATAAAGGTCCAGATAATGCCCCACTAATAAAAAACGAATTTCCTGACGGTTTTTCTGCCAATCCAGTTCCGCCATCTGTTGTGCAAGTTCCGCCAACCGGATTCCACAGCTTACCGCTCCTCCAGCATAAATCACCTGCTGAGCCTCCAAAGCAAAATTATTTCCCCAATGAGGCATCTCTATCTTTGTGGCATTACCGAAATCCCGGTCCCACAATTTTCCATTTCCCCAATAACTGGCAGAAATGGCCACATTTATATCAGGCAACCGCTGTGCCTTAGCGGCCTTTAACGCCTCATCAGCCACCTCTTTACTTGTTTTATACGTCCGTATACTCTGGCTGTTTTCATCTGCAAGATGAAATAAATCCTCAATGCCCAATTGCGTCTGGGCATAAAAATACTGGCTACATAGTGCCACACAACAAAGCACTATGAGCCTTTTTCTTTTGCTCATAATAAATCAATCAGAAAAAAATAATGAATAAATAAAAGGAATAAAAAAGAAAAGAATCAAGATTAAATCTGAGCAGACACGCCCCATGAATGAAAGAAATGAATCTTATTTTTGTAACGAACTACAGAAGTAAAATAAAGTTTCATACTGATACATCTTATCCTTTTTCGGGAAACAAAAGTACAAAAACAAGGCGAAAGTTGTAACCTGTAAAGATTAATCATTTAACATATTTTACAAGCATAGTCCCTTATCAGATAAGACATTTTAAATAAAAAAGAAAGTACTCCCACAAGAGAGTACTTCTATATTCAAAGTCGCTTTAAAGCAAGTTTGATCACTTTTTCCACAGGTGCATCCGGTTCCTCCTTGAGAATCTGCGCGGTCACCTTTTGAGAAGGAGCCTGTGCAAATCCCAACATGGTCAATGCAGCCACTGCCTCTTCATATATTTCCGTATTGGCAGCTACAGCCACCGATTTGACGGTTGCCGCACTCTCTATACCTGTCACTGCAATCTTGTCTTTCAGCTCCACAATGATGCGCTGGGCCGTTTTCAAGCCAATTCCCTTCACGGTCTTCAGCAGCTTGTCGTTTCCACTGCCAATCACGTTACACAATTCCGAAGGAGAAAGTGCCGATAAAATCATACGTGCCGTATTTCCTCCAATGCCCGATACGCTGATAAGCAACAAAAACAACTCCCTCTCCTGACGGGTGGCAAATCCGTATAACACATACGCATCTTCACGGATGGCCTCATATATATAGAGTTTGACCTCCTTTTTTCCCTGTACGGCAGAGTAAGTGTTCAACGACACATTAATTCCATATCCTAATCCATTACACTCTACAACCACCCACGCCGGAGTAGCATCCACAAGTTCTCCTTTGATATATTCAATCATGTTTTTCTAACAATTTATAAAATGGAGAACAAAAATAACGATAAGAAAGTTATAAATTGTAAGTTCAGCCAGATTTTTTTGGAATTCGTGGCTTTATTGCTTGTTTGGAATGATTCTAATTCTGTATTTTTGCGCCAACTAAAACGAAACAACTTAAAACAAATAAGAAATATGAAAAAGATTAGAGCAGCCGTAGTAGGTTACGGAAACATCGGAAAATTCACACTGGAAGCTCTTGAAGCAGCTCCTGATTTTGAAGTAGCAGGTATCGTACGCCGTAATGGAGCAGAAAACAAACCTGCAGAACTGGCCGATTATCCTGTAGTAAAAGATATTCGCGAACTGAAAGATGTAGATGTAGCTATTCTGGCAACTCCGACCCGCAGCGTAGAACAATATGCAAAAGAAATCCTTGCATTAGGCATCAACACGGTAGACAGCTTCGACATCCACACTCAGATTACCAGCCTGCGCCGTTCTTTGGGTGAAACAGCAAAAGCTCACAACGCAGTAGCCATCATTTCTGCCGGATGGGATCCGGGAAGCGACTCTGTAGTACGTACGCTGCTGGAAGCCATCGCTCCGAAAGGAATCACTTACACTAACTTCGGTCCGGGCCGCAGCATGGGACACTCTGTAGCCGTTCGCGCCATTGCCGGAGTGAAAGATGCATTGTCTATGACTATTCCGGTGGGAACAGGTATTCACCGCCGTATGGTATATGTAGAACTGGAAGAAGGTGCAGACTTCAAAACAGTAGAAGCAGCTATCAAAGCTGACCCCTATTTTGTAAACGATGAAACACACGTTATCCAGGTTCCTTGCGTAGACGACCTGAACGATGTAGGTCACGGTGTAAACCTGGTTCGTAAAGGTGTATCAGGTAAGACTCACAACCAGCTCTTCGAATTTGACATGAAGATTAACAACCCGGCTCTGACAGCTCAGGTACTGGTTTGTGTAGCTCGTGCTTCTATGAAGCAGCAACCGGGATGCTACACCATGATTGAAGTTCCGGTTATCGACCTGTTAGCAGGCGACCGTGAAGAACTGATTGCTCACTTGGTATAATACATAATCTTTAACGCTACGGGCCGACTTGTCACACAGATAAGCCGGCCCGTTTTCATTTATACATCTTATAACCACTTCTTCACAATCTCCTCCGTACGCTCCCACAACTCCTGCTGTTGCACATGAGGAAGATACTTCCCGGATAACCTTACAGCATGTCCGCTTACATTCAATGTACCGGTACGCTTGCCAGCCTCTTCATCCAGCAGCAAACCGATGGCCGTGGCTGCTCCTTGACGAGGTGTCCGGATAAACGGCCGGAAGAAAATATCCGTCAAAGGGTCAAACCACATGTGCATGGTGATAATATCCGTCGAAACAATGCCCGGATCAGCCGCATTCACCACAATTCCTCTCTCCTTCACACGAGCTGCCAATTCAAGCGTAAAAAGTGTCAAAGCTAATTTCGTATTGCTATAAACCGGTATTCGCCAGAAACTCCCCTTCTTTCCACGCAAGAAAAAATCCGGGAAATCCAGTCTGCCGATTGCATACGTACACGAAACCATGTTGACCACTCTGCTCCCCTCTCCCATTAGTGGAAGTAACTTGCGTGTCAACAGATAAGGCCCCACATAATTCACACTCACCGTACGTTCCAGTCCATCCTCCGTCAGCCTGCGATCGGTTTCCATCGTCCCGGCATTGTTCATCAGCAATGCTAGTCTCTCCCCACGGGCACAGAGTTGCTCCGCAAAGTCAGCCACAGAAGCCAACGAAGCCAAATCAATATACATGACCTCCACCTCCGGATTCCCAGTTTCCTTCACCAGCCACTCTCTTTTAGCCTCAGCCTTTTCCCTGTTACAGCAGGCCATTATCACCCGATAACCAGCCAACGCCACCGCACGGGTAATCTCTGTTCCCATTCCTCCGTCGGCACCCGTAATCACTGCTAATTTACGCTCCATCTCATCCCTTGCTTTCAATTCGTTCGATTTCTTTCTTCAGACAAGGAGGCAATTCCTCCTGCAGATGCTGATGACAAGCCATATCCAACGTGTACATACGGGCTATGCAATAATTACTGTGACGACAATTGCACCGTGCATTCTCTTCCCGCCGCATACGATTCACAAAATCGGGTTCATTCAGCAACGCACGTCCCATTTGTACCGCTTCAAAGCCATGATTCAATACCTCCTCTATTTTCTGTCGCGACACCAGACCTCCCACATACACCAACGGTATATCCAGTGCCTCCCGAAACTTCAAGGCATCTTCCAAAAAATAAGCCTCACGGAAAGGAACAGAGGGTATCATGTATTTACCTACCAGTCGTACGCCATACTTCAACCACCAGCAGGTCATGTAGTGCGTCATGGTTCGGATAGGCATCTCACCCCTCATCACATACATCGGTGCCTTGCTGACAAATCCACCGCTCAACACCAGCGCATGTGCTCCCAATTCCTGCAGTTTTCGTGCTACCTGTAACGACTCGTCCAATTCCATACCTCCCCGAAAACCGTCGCGCATATTCATTTTCACCAGCACAGCCATTTCATTTCCAACCGCTTTCATCACTTCCTCCATCACCATCTCCATAAAACGCATGCGGTTCGCTAACGTTCCGCCAAATTCATCCTTCCGATGATTGGTAGAAGGGGAAAGAAACTGACTAATCAGGTATCCATGCCCGGCATGTATTTCCACCGCATCAAAGCCTGCTTCACGCGCCAGATACACAGACCGCCCGTAAGCCTTCGCCATTTCGGGCAATTCATCGACACGCACCCCACGCACAAAGGTCGGTGAATACAAATTGAATCCGCTGCTTGCCCCTACCGGAAGACATCCACAAATACTTTTATGCGACATATTGCCACAATGACCTAACTGAATACTTGCCGCAGCCCCTTCGGCGTGTACCGCATCCGTCAACTCACGCAGTCCCGCCACAATTTCCGGCCTCATCCACAACTGTCGGTCGAATGAAAGTCCACTACGCGTCACAGCTGCATACGCTACAGTAGTCATCCCTACTCCACCAGCAGCCACCGAACGGTGATAATCCAGCAATTGCGGTGAAGGCACATTTCCCGGACACATGCTTTCAAATGCAGCTGAACGAATGCTACGGTTACGCAATGTCAACGGCCCCAAAGTGACCGGAGTAAATAAAAGTGAATCCATCTTTCCTCCTTTCCCTAATATATATAAGGTATAATTCTTTTTCTGTTTCCTACCGCCTGCTTTCCGAACTCCTCACAATAGCGTTTGTAAATGGCATCGGCACGCGGCACCAAGTTGGCTACTGTCCACCACACAAACACCCAGGCCGCAGGTGAAGCCGTCAGCAAGGCAAATCCAGTCCATTCCACCAGTTCCCCGAAATAATTGGCTGAAGTCACATAGCGATAAAAACCTTTCTCCGGCAGGTAATGACGTGTATCGGCCGGCTTCCGTAAATTCCGGATTACATGGTCTGCATGCAAATTGATGGCCATACCTATGAAAAAAATCACGAGTCCTACCCAAGGTAAAGGATTTGTCCAGAAGGTGGCTGGTTCGTACTTTCCCGGCAATGCACAACTAAAAAAGCTGGCAGCCAACAAGGTCGCATTGATTACATTGAAAAGAATTCCCATTGCCATGATAGTCAGCGGCATCCGGCTCTTCCCTTTCATCAGCAACGGAAAAACAAACGAACGCTGAAAGTAATGCAGCATGAACAGCCCCACAAATACGGCCTGCGGAGTATACGCCTCTACTCCTGTCTTCCACGCCCAAAGCCCCATTACCACAAATGAAGGAGCTTCCATCAGTATCCAGCCTACTTTGTTCGGCACAGACCATCCCCACAAGCGGGTACGAAACATGCCGTACCCGGCCTTCACAAAATAAAGTGCTATAAAGACTATCACTGCCAGAAAGGACAGGACATATAGCATGATTTGATAAGTTTCGTAATTCATAGCATGCGGTTTTGCCTTTGAAGATAAAGAATATATCGGTAAAAGGAAAAGGAATAAGAAAAACTTACCCCAAATAGCGGGATTTATGCTATTTGGGGGTAAGTTTCAAAGTCTGATCTTACATCCACATCAATGATACAACCTAGAATGAGCATATTTTTCAAACCAATCAAGGCACTTCTGCTCCTCAAAAAAATCAAAAAATGCAATTATTCACAAACTTACTTTATCAATACAAGTTCGTCAACTAAACATTTATCTGATTTAGAGATAACTTTTACCACAATCTTACTAAACAAGGTCTCTCCAGATTGCAACTTAAAAGAAATCCATCCATTTTCATCAATATTATTCTTGACAGAATATTCTCTTTCATTACAATATAATTTAAGGCTTTCCACTTCATTTAAATCCGGATCTATATGTATTTTTATGTAACCATTATAGTCAAACGGCACTTTAAAATCAAAGATCAATGTTTTCCCAGACCAATAACATTCCAAATCATCATTTCGTACCAACTTTTCACATCCAACGTTATATCCATAAAAATCAGATGAATACATCACTCCATCATATTCTATATTCCACGGAATCTCTTTTCTATTCATTTGGATATCCGCCCTTGCCCCAGCCTTTACATATAGATAAGCATTTTTAAATTGTGACGGAGCCATAATATTACTAGAAGAACACTGAATTTGTGATTTTATCCAGTCATAATCTATAAAGTCTTTCGGATTGAACTGATCTGACATTACATAACTATACAAGCTATTACGTAGTGTCAAGGCTTCAGGACGTTTATCGATTTCATCAATCAGATTATATCCACAAATTAAAATCTTTCCACCATTTTCCCCTTTAAATTCCATTATAGTCCCAAGCTTTCTGTTAAAATGAAAATCATGTATAGGCTGCACTATTGGATAAGAAGCACTGACAGAATTATTCAAAATAAAAGCCTTTCCTCCCTTGCATATATCATACCACTGATAATCTAAATGCATATCGGTGGGAAATCCAGACAATGCAGGATGATTCTTTTGAATTAACGCTCCATTCACACTACCCTCATCTTTAGCTTCTCCTCCATTCCAGAATACAGGAACCCACTGGGCAAGCTTTTCATTTCTACCATTTCCTAGGCCATATGCCCATAACAAAACTTTATACCCCTTTTTCATATAACAAATAGCAGAATCCGGATTATGCGTTTCTATCACATTCTCCCCTTTCAAGGATAACTTTTCCGAATTAGGAAATACCCAAAAATTCCAACTATTTTTATGAGGAGTTCCATCCAATGCTACTGACAATATAAGATTTTTGGCTTTTGTTACCGCATTTAGAGGCACTGATATAGAGCCAATCTTTGTCAAATCCGCATTGTCAATATTACAACTCCGGAAAGTTCCAGATGCAAAAATATTCCCTCTCTCTTTATCTATAAGACTCCATTTTACATTTTTATTCTTCAAATCTCTCAATGCAAAATGAAACATATCAATTTCAGCTTTCAACGTATCCGAACTTTCTAAGCAATAAGAAGAGGTCCTAATCAAAGGAACTATCGTATCACACCACTGGCGGAATGTTTCCGGAGACACAAGCCCTTTGTTATCATAAAAAGCATCTAGCCAACCGACCAAAGCCACGCCTTGCCCTGTAAAATCCTGCATTCCCAACAATTGAAAACCTCCACACTTAGGAGTCCGCAAGAAAGACTCTATATTTTCTTTGTATAAAGACAAAGACTGGTTACCTGAAGATTTAACGAAATCGGCATTTTGATTAAAGACCCCATTTCTGATTGCATCTTCTTTAAACTTTTCCAAGTCACGAGGACGTAAAAGGCCAGTATATTTATCAATAGACTTCCAGTCCGGATAAAATACCCATTGTCCAACTTCATGTTGAATACTAGGCAATGAAGAAGCAACACCATACCATTTTCCATAGTCCCAATCCGTGGAGAACTGACCATTATTCACAAATATCAGAGGATATGGAGATGATAAATCCCCTTGTATATTCACATCTGCATGCCGTGTAGCAGGCCTTCTTACAGATGTCAAATATAACCTTCTGTTATCATATTCCTTTACTTGAGTAATCAAAGTATCCAATTCTGCTATATTGAACCCTCCCAGTTCATTTCCTATAGCCTGCATGACAAAAGAAGGATGATTTCCGTAATAATTTGATATATTAAATAATTCAGAAAGGATAAATGGCGACACTGCTTTCACATCCAATCCTTTTCCCATCCAACCATCTCTCCAAAAAATCTCACATAATATATATAGTCCCAACTCATCAGCCGCTTCAAAAGCTGCTTCCGGAGGAGTCCAAGAATGAAAACGGATATGATTCAAGCCATAATCTTTATAATTTTTAAAAATGCGTAACCACTCTGATTTTTCTGTAGGAGGATATCCCTTTAATGGGAACACCGCACAATCCAAATTTCCACGTAAAAACCGAGGTATTCCATTTAATATAATATAATCAGAGTCCTTGGATAAAGTTCTAAAACCAAAGTCTATACTGGGATATATATCCGAACCTTTATCGCTCTTTAATACACAATCCATAACATACATCTTTGGAGAAAACTCATCCCATGTCAAAGGTGATTCCACCCGTAATTCCTTATGACATTCATTCATACCTGAAAGTACTTCATACACAAATGTATGTTCATAAACAATTTTTCTTGTCTTTTTTTCCTTTATCTGCAAGGCAACCGATACTCGATTAGTTGTTCCAGTCATATTGCATAATGAAAATTCCACTTTAGCTTTCCCCTCCATAGATGGGAAAATACGGACAGAAGAAAATCTTATATCAGGATGGGCAGATAATTCCATTCGCCCCAAGATTCCATTCCATATAATCTGTGTCTGATCTCCATAACTATGTGACCACAAATTCCCTATAGGGAATATTTCCGAATTATCAATCCGCAAAGTCAACCGATGACTCCCTGGTGCAAGTTTACCCAAAGAATAAACATGAGGAGTTGACAAAGAAGAAGAATGTCCTACCGGCTTACCGTCCACCCAGAGATCACTCCTCCACATTACACGTTCTAAAAATAAATCAACAGACTTACCTTCCCACGATGCTGGTATGTGTATATTAGTTTGATACCAAGCCTTGCCAATATACTTATGCAGTCTGGTAAGTTTCCCTTTTTCCAATACCTCACTTCCATAACCTGCCTCATCCGTAATTCCAGGCAATGTGATACGATTCTTCAAATTACAATCAAACCATTTTTCAGATTCTCCTACATTTAAAGAATCTATGCAAAAATTCCATTGCCCAGCAAGAGATATAATATCTTGGCAATGACAATACATATGTATTGTCATTGCTAAAATAATAAATAAGATTTTTCTCATAATCAATCCATTCTTTTATTTATTGTAAGTAGTAAGTTTACTTTTTATTCTTAAAGCCACTATCGTAACGCAGGCATATCAGCTTGTACAGGCCAGTATGGATTTTGATATAGTGGAGACTTTTCCACCGAAGCATGATCTTCAGATGTCAAAATAAACTGGCGAATGGGAAGAGGCTGCAAGTAATGAGCCATATTCCATGTCAAACCATCCCTAAAAGGATTTCCCGAAGTCAAGTTTTTCTCATAAGGACGAAGATACTTACTCACATCAGGACTGGATACCGTAGCACTAGACGAACCATCGCATATCAAAACCTCAGCATCATACCACTCCTGCATGGGGGTCCCCCAAAAATGAATACCTTCCACATGAACAAACTCAGTAATCAGCTGGTCATAGGATCTCCATCTGGCCAAATCCAGATGACGCATATTTTCCCCAATAAATTCACAACGACGTTCCCTCCTAATGTTATACATAACAGGATCTGTCAATTGCTTCCCTGCGGTATAACTTCCCCAATCCTTTTTTTCCTTTTCCATTATCGTAGAATTGATGGTTACCATCGGATCTATAGCATCCCCTTCAAACCCAGCAGCCTCACGCACGAGTTTCCAATATTCCAGAATATGGCCTGAACTCAAATCATGAGACAATTCATATTGCGCTTCCATATAGTTCAACAAAGCTTCTGTAGCACGAAATATTATGCATCCATTATAACATAGAGCATTATTACATAATTTACGGTCAAAAGTACCTCCTTTACGTAAAGTATAGCCTGTAGTATAACTCCTTGCGCCTGACAAAGCCGGATAAGGTTCTATTTCTACTACATGAGTTTCAGATCCTTCCATATTTTTAAACGCATTCTTTTGTCCCGGTTCTTTCAAGAAAATATGCAATCTTGGATCGGCATTCTCCCGAACTTTCCCAATCGTACTGTCATCGTAAGTATAATCCTTATGCTGAGCATATATAGGCTTCCCGTCAGCCATCACAAAGCCTTCCACAAAACTACGAGTCACTCCTATCGCATTATTGTTTTCCTGAATCTGCACCTCGACAGTATGTGTCAGATACAACTCTAAACCATACTGTCTCCACAACAGAATATCGGGATAAGGACTCATATCCACAGCTCCGAACATATAAAAATAAGGATTTATATCACTCTCCTGTTGAGGAACAATGCCTGTGTTTTTAGTTAACTGTCCTTTATATTTTTCAGCCACTTCTTCTGCCGACTGTACCGCCAACTCATAAAAGTATTTAATTTCGTTGTCTATATTTCCAGAAGGATATTCATAATTCGCATTATAATCTTTCTGTTTACCTGGCCAATCTTTACCATTTGGAACAAATGCTGTTCCTTTAAAATTTTTAAGCCAAGAAGCCTCAAACAAAGCAACACGCGATTTAAATAATTTCACTGCATCTGGAGAAAGCCTGTTTCGAGAAGTAAAAAGTCCTTCTTTCATCTTCACCAAAGCCGTATCAAGATCCGCTATAATAAAACGAGCTACTTCATTGCGCGGCATACGCTTGTCAGCTGCAACCAACAAACTTTCATTTACAGGCAACGGCTCTTTAATAATCGGCAAGTCACCAAACCGGCACAACAAGCTGAAATATGAAAAAGCCCGCAAAAAATGAAGCTCTCCCACATAATAATCTATCTTAGCGACATCCCCACTCACAATTCTTTTGTTTTGATTATCACTAATCTTTCTAAGCGTATAATTGATATTACGAAGATTATCCCAATTCCATGAATCATTAGTCATCCCAACCTTCCATAAGTCTTTTGTAAACTCATTTGATGCGGAAATTGCCACCTGATTATCCGTATCCTGATCCTGACCAAACACACCATATCCACCACTATGCCCAGGAAGTATTTCATATAATTTACTTACAGCATCCCGAATCTGTTCTTCCGACGAATAATATTCATCCGGAATAACTTGAGATATTGGCTCCCTATCTAAAAAATCTTCACAAGAAACTGATAAAATGGCCAACAATCCAATATTTAACCAATTCTTTAATTTATTCTGTTTCATACCAACTAGATTTTAAAGTGTAACATTTATACCAAAAGAGAATGTACGCGACAACGGATAACCTACCCCTCCGTATGCTCCTCCTGTTAAAGTCTCCGGGTCAAACTGTTCTGACACCCCTGAAATAGTCCACAAATTTTCTCCAGAAAAGAACACGCGCAATTTCTGTACTCCACATTTGGAAGTAACGCTCGCAGGAAGCGTATATCCCACTGTCAAATTTTTCAGACGCATATATGCAGCATTCTGCAAGTACAAAGTCTGACATTCACGGTTCTTATCATCAAAAAGCGGACGCGGCAAATAAGCATTCACATTAACCGAACGATAATCATTCTGAACAGACCATGAATTTTCATCACGGAAATAATTATCAACAGCCTGTATTCCTGAAGAATTCCAAACAGATGATTGAGAACCAAACATATAGGCTCCTCCCTGCCACATATCACGTTTCATCACACCTTGGAAGAATGCACGCACATCAACCCCCTTCCAACCGGCACTCAAATCCAGTCCAAATAAATAACGAGGGGTATCGTTTCCTATAATCGACTTATCTCCGGAATCATCTAATGTCTCTTTACCAAAAGATATCTTACCGTCTCCATTAATATCTTCATACATAATATCTCCTGCACGCCAATCAGAACCTAAAGCATCCTGACCACCGTTAGGTAAAGATTGTAAATGATTTTGCATTTCCTCATCAGAATGGGCAAGTCCCTTGGTCGTATATCCCCAAATTTCCCCCATGTAATGCCCCTCAATATTACTTTTAATAGCATTTGTAGGATTATTGGGGTATCTGGTTATTTTAGTACGGGCATCCGAAAGGTTGAAATTAACTGAATAATTCAATCCGTTATCCAAATAATCTCTCCAACCCAAAACTAATTCCCAACCTTGCGTTCTTAAGTCGGTATTATTAGTCACAGGAACTTTAGTACCTAATATATTAGGTAACTCCGGAGACAAACCGACCATATTCTTCGTATTTCGGATAAAATATTCAAATGAACCAGTCAAGCGATTATCAAATATTCCCCAGTCTAATCCCAAGTTATAACTTTCAATGGTCTCCCAGCCTAAATCTTCCGAAACTAACAATGGAGCTTCTGCTGTGTTAGGACGCCGTCCGTCAAACGGCCATGCACCATTAGACGCCCCCAGCGACAACACCTGATAAGTTTGATACCAATTTGTTGTATTCTGATTTCCCAATGTTCCGAACGATCCTCTCAGTTTCAATATGCTGATATAATCTTTCAAATCCTTAAAAAAAACTTCCTCGGCAATATTCCATCCTATAGAAACAGAAGGAAATGCACGCCAGCGATTATAACTACGGAAACGTGACGTTCCATCTACACGCATATTCGCTTCCAAAAGATAACGTCCCTGATAATCATAATTTAAACGGGCAAATGCACCAGACGTAGCCCAATCACTTTGACTACCAAACAAATAAGGTTCTACTTCATTTCCATCATAACTAAATCCCGATGTCAAATCCAAAAAAGGTTTACTCGGGAACATTACTCCATCCCTCTGGGCACCGAATTTTTTCACATCCAATTCCTCTGCTTGAAAACCAACCAAAGCATGCAGATTATGTCCTTTCTGAAAAGAATGAGTATATTCAGAATACACATTCAACAGCCAATAATTCTCTTTTAAATTTTCCTCATGGACATGGGAATTCTTATCATAAACTACCGCATTACCATCTTTATCATGATTATACAACTCCTGAATATCCCAATGATAATTAAAATTATTTATACGGTAATTAAAATCTATATGGATTATCCAATTTTTTATCGGCTCTATTTTTAAACCTATTTGATGGAAAGTATAATCCTCCTGCCTGATTCCCATTCCGCCTTCCGCTAACCCTAAAGCTGGAGATGGAGAGCTATAATAGTATCCATTAGGATCATAAAGCGGCAATACAGGCCATCCTTGAGTTGTCATAACCTCATACACCGTATCTGTAAACATAGATGGACGATGATAATCCTTACGAGTAAAGCGCATGGCATAATTAAAATCCAGCCAATTTGTTATTTTCGAATTAATTTTCAACATACCCAAATAGCGTTTCATCCCATCATTTCCTATTTCAATCATTCCTCCTTGGTCAAGATAGCTGAAAGAAGCATAATAGTTCAGTTCTTCCCGACCTCCATGAATGCTGACATTATGTTCCTGAGAAAATGTATTGTCTTTAAATATAGCATCCAACCAATCCACGTCATCTACTCCTGAATAATATCCGTCATCCCACATACCATTGGAACGAGGAGTGATACTTGGTAATATTGTTCCGTCCGCAGCCTTACGTTGACCATTCTTATAAGGAACGGCATTATGATATGCCACAATATCCTTCATCCGCTTTTCATCAAAAAATATAGCACGCCCTTCATTTGCAAAAATATCATTCATCCAACTCGCAAAATCAACAGAATTCATCATATGGTTCATGTTAATAGGTGTACCAAAACGAAAACTATTATTGTAATTGATTGAAACTTTTCCTCCTTTTTCTCCATTCTTTGTAGTTATCAATATGACTCCAAACGGCGCACGCGAACCGTAAATAGAAGATGCGGCAGCATCTTTCAATACAGATATATTCGCAACATCTTGAGGACTTACCATATTCAAGTCGCCTTCTACCCCATCAATCAAGATCAATGGAGAACCACTTGAGCCTTCTCCAATAGTACCCGTACCACGTACATTGATATTAGGAGAGGTCTCAAGATTTCCACTTGTCTGAGAAATTTGTAATCCTGGGACAATCCCTTGTAAAGCCTGAGAAAGATTAGTTACAGGACGTTCTTGAAGTTCTTTAGGGGTAACTACACTCACGGCACCTGTCAAATTAACCTTTTTCTGTGTACCGAATCCCACAACAACCACTTCATCCAACACCTCCGTATCTTCTTTCAAAGTCACAGAAAGCGTTTTTCCGGCCACTGCCTTCAATACCTGGCTCTTATATCCGATATAAGAAACCTCAAGCATCGCATTATCAGCTACATCAAGAGCAAAATTTCCGTCAAAATCCGTAATTGTACCATTAGCTGTACCTTGTTCTTTGATAGTAGCTCCAATTACCGGTTCTCCATTGGCATCCACTACCTTTCCGGTCACTTTTTTAGGCTGTGCAGAAGCAGCTGCCGTAACCGGAGTCACAATAATCTTATTCCCCGATACAGCATATTTTAAACCCAACTTAGAAAGTTCACCTTCTAAAAGTTGCTTTAATTCACGATTGGTTGCAGAAATAGTCACATTTCCTTTCCCCTTGATTTCTGCATCCCGATAAGAAAAGCGATAGGAAGTTTGTTTTTCAATTGCACTGAACAATTCCTTGACAGAAGCATTCTGCAGTTTCACGGTCACCGTACCCGTCTGGGCAGAAGTGCCAACAAATGCAAACATACACAAAGAAATCAAAGCAGTGCGCAGATTCAAGCGTTTTTTAGTACTTTTGTACTCTAAATCAATTGATTGTTTTGCGGTTTTCATAAATTCATAACAAATTAAGGTTTTAGTTTATTTTACTATGTGCCACCATAGTTTAATTGCAGGACTAAGCCTTTCTTCATGCCCTGGATAATTTGCCGATTATCCGGGGCTTTTGTTTTCTTCTCATGTTTTCATACGCTTCGGTTTTAAAGGTTAATAACTATTTTCGAGTTTGAATAGAAATCACTCCGTCTTCATTTGTGTACTTGAAATTATAATGGAACTTCAAGACACGCATGATGCTTTCCACATTCTCATCATCAAACGTACCGGTATACACATCGTTCAGCAAAGTCTCATCATCCACGGAGAAGGTGACAGCAAACTTTCGGGACAAACAACGGAACACATCTTCCAGTCGTTCACTACGGAACACCAATTCCTTATTTATCCAAGCCGTTTCCATCTTGTTACTTGTCCGCTCATGCAACAAGTTTCCTGTACGCTTGTTATACACCACTTTTTCATTGGGCTTCACGCGTATGCTCTGATAAGGCGGGCGTGAAGTGGTTACATCCACACTACCTTCAACAAGCGACATCTCCACAATGTCTTTTGTCTCGTATGCATACACATTGAATTTAGTACCCAACACGGTGATGTCCATATAACCTGTACCTACTGTAAACTTCTTTTCCGTATCTTTCTTTACCTCAAAAAATCCTTCTCCACTCAATGCTACCTTACGGTCATTTCGCCCAAAATCCTGACTATAAGTCAAAGAAGATTTAGCATTCAGATGCACAATGGTTCCATCGGGAAGGGTAACGAGCGACTTACCGTAGTCACCTGAGCGTATCACCACATTCTGTTCTGCCAGTGCATTGATTTCGTTCCGCTGCATAAAGGTCAATACCGTCAAGCTTCCGGCAATGAGCAATAACAGCGAAGCGGCAATCTGCATCCAGTAACGTTTCAGTGTGAAACGAGGTTTCACTTCTTCCGAACGAATGTGCAACCCTTCATAGAGCGTTTTCATTTTTTCTTCCGACAAAGGAGAATGGTCTTCAAACTCTTCCCACTCTGTTTCCAGAAGATGTTTCAATTCCACATCGGATATAGTATCCATGTGGGTTCGCAAATCCTGAAATTCCGCCGGCGTGATGTCACCGGAACGGAACTTGTGTAACAATCCTGATACCTTATCGTTTATTTGTGCACTCATAAACTTTTTTCGTTTGTTTATGGGTAATATCCAATAAAGGCAGATTTATAACATATCAAATTACATGTTTTAAAGCATAAAATGACTTTTACGCCAAAAACAGGAGCAATAAAGGATAGTATTGACGTAATTCCGTACGAAGTATCTTCAGGGCAGCAGACAACTGATTGCGTACTACCTGCTCTGTAACCGATAGTTTTCCGGAAATCTCGGCGACCGACATACCGTATTCTTTGTTGAGTTCAAAAATTTCCCGCTGACGGGGCGAAAGATGCTGTTTGGCTTTCTCCAAAGCCTTTACAAAACGGTCATAGTCCAGTCCGTCGGGAATCTCATTGGCAGAAGAAGCCAGTTTGTCCCGGTATTCCACATATTCTTCCATCGACGGATTGTGAATCTGTCTTCTCAATTCTTTCAGCAGAAAATGATAGGCAATGGTAAAGAGATAAGATTTGAAAGACTGATTGGGATTCAGGTGTTCCCGGTTAGTCCAGATACGAAGAAAAGTTTCCTGCACCACATCATCAGTCGCTTCCTCTGATTTGAGGTACTGAAATACAAACCGATATAGTCTGGATACCCACAGTTCATAAAGTTGCTTATAAGCACGCTCCGAACCGGATTTTACAGCCAATATCAATTCATCTTCCTGCATTTTCTTCCTCGTTTATGTATTTTCCCAAGAAATAAGATGTGCAAATTTACATCTTTACATGAAAAGAGGAAATCTTTCATAAAAATAATGCAGGTGAAAATTCAACTGGCCAACCCTACTTATTCCTCCTTTTACCTTTATATATTCTTCTAAACTCACTTACATATTCTCTGTTTCACAGTGCGGGATTTGTATCCCACAGTGTGAAATATGTATCCCACACTGTGGTTTTTGTATTTCACACTGTGAAACAGAGAATGTGTCGGGAAATTTTACTTTTTATACAAGAGTATCGGGAAAAATTAGTACCGTCATTCCACCGTTACAGACTTAGCCAGATTGCGTGGCTGGTCGACATCCATTCCACGGCATACCGCAATGTGGTAAGCCAGCAACTGCAACGGAATGGAAGCTACTAACGGATTCAGACATTCCAGTGTAGCCGGAAGTTCGATGCTGTAATCAGCCAAGTTACGGATAACCGTGTCTCCTTCGGTTACTACGGCTACTACTCTTCCCTTGCGAGCCTTGATTTCCTGAATGTTGCTCAGCACTTTTTCGTACAAAGGCGACTGTGTGGCTACGATGACCACCGGCATTTCGGCATCAATCAGGGCGATGGGACCGTGCTTCATCTCGGCAGCCGGATAACCTTCGGCATGGATGTACGAAATTTCCTTCAGCTTCAAAGCTCCTTCCAAGGCAACCGGGAAGGCGTATCCGCGACCTAAATAAATGAAGTTGCGAGCGTATGTAAACATCTTTGAGAAATCGGCGATGAACGAATGCTGCTTCAAGACGGTCCGCATCTTTTCTGGGACGGCAACCAGTTCTTTCACTATCCGATGATATTCTTCTTCCGAAAGTGTACCTTTTTCACGCCCCAATGCCAAAGCCAGCAGGGTGAGTACGGTAACCTGTCCGGTAAAGGCTTTCGTAGAAGCCACTCCAATTTCGGGGCCCACATGGATATAGGAACCGGTATCCGTAGCACGGGCAATGGAAGAACCGATGACGTTACAGATGCCATAGATAAAGGCTCCCTGCGACTTGGCCAGTTCAATGGCAGCTAATGTATCGGCAGTTTCTCCGCTCTGGGAGATAGCAATGACTACGTCGTCGGGATGAATCACCGGATTCCGGTAACGGAATTCGGAGGCGTATTCCACTTCCACCGGAATGCGGCAGAAGCTTTCAATCAGTTGCTTGCCGATAAGTCCGGCATGCCAGGAAGTACCGCAGGCTACGATAATGAAGCGTCCGGCACGCAACAGTTGTTCCTTGTAATTGGACACGGCGGAAAGAGTAACCGTACAAGTGTCCGGATTCACGCGGCCACGCATACAGTCGCTGATGCAGTCGGGCTGGTCGAAGATTTCTTTCAGCATGAAGTGGGGGAAACCTCCTTTTTCTAACTGACCGATGTTTAAAGCTACGGTCTGCGCCTCATGCGGACACTCTACATTGTTCAGGTCGACAATCTTCAGAGGAGCATCTGCCCGCAGTACGGCTATTTCTCCGTCAGAGAGATACACCACCTGATTGGTGTAAGTCACCATAGGAGTAGCATCGGAAGCTAAGAAGAACTCTCCCTCGCCTACTCCGACAACTAACGGACTACTCTTGCGGGCAGCAATAATCTCGTCGGGATGCTTACGGTCGACTACTGCAATGGCGTAAGCACCGATGACTTCCCGTAAAGCTAACTGAACGGCGGTCAGCAAGTCCAGGTTGCCTTGCTGCTGAATGTAGCCAATCAACTGCACCAGCACTTCCGTATCGGTGCTGCTCTTGAAGGTACAGCCTTTGGCCTGCAGCTTTTCTTTCAGCACGGCATAGTTCTCGATAATTCCGTTGTGCACTAATGCCAAATCACCGTTCTGGCTGCAATGCGGATGGGCATTTACCGTACTGGGCTCTCCATGGGTGGCCCAACGCGTATGGGCGATTCCCACGCAACCGGACACATCCTGCCCTTCGGCTGTCCGCTCCAAATCGGCTACTTTTCCCACAGACTTATACACATTCAACTGATGAGTGTCGCTCATCAAGGCCGCTCCGGCACTGTCGTATCCACGATACTCCAGGCGTTTCAGACCTTCTACTAATATCGGCCAGGCTTTTCGCTTTCCGATATATCCTACAATTCCACACATGTTACTTTTAACCTTAAAATATTATAGAAATCTACCTAATCTGTCAGCGAAATTACAATTTCTCACAGTATAGAGGGAATTTATACAGAACTTTTCTATGAAAGCACCGATTTTTATATTAAATTAGTACCGTAATTACAACTTTACGAACGATTTGTTTGTTTATATAAGAACAGAACTAAAAATTATCAACTTTAAATCAAGAAAATATGAAACATTTACTTCCTGAACTTCCTTATCAACTGGAAGCGCTGGCTCCAAAAATGAGCAAAGAAACACTGGAATATCATTACGGAAAACATTTGCAAACGTACATAGACAACCTGAACAAACTGATTGCCGGCACGCCTTACGAAGAAAAAACGCTGGAGCAAATCTTACTGGAAGCGGAAGGGCCGATGTTCAACAATGCAGCCCAGACCTGGAACCATACGTTCTTTTTTGATACACTGACTCCTCAGCAGCCGGAGATGCCTCAGCCCTTAGCAGATGCGTTGACCCGCGATTTCGGTTCGGTGGAAACTTTCAAGGAGAAGTTTACGCAGGCAGCCACCACGCTGTTTGGTTCAGGATGGACCTGGCTGGTGAGTAACAAAGACAGACATTTGTCCATCGCCAGCGAATCGAATGCCGGAAATCCGCTCAAGAAGGGCCTGAAACCGTTACTGGTTATCGACGTGTGGGAACATGCGTACTACATTGACTACCGCAACCGCCGAGCAGCCTTCATCGAAGCATTCTGGACACTGGTGGACTGGCAGAAAGTAGCTGCCCGTCTCTAAAATATAAATCGGGGCCTCGGCAAATGAGCGGAGGTCCCGATTGTTTTATTTGTTTTTACACACTATGAAAAATCATTCGGTCTTGATGTGGTTCACCGGATTTTCACGAACGGCTCCCCAACTGATGAGACACACGGAACCTAAAGAAATCAAGGCTACCAGCAGAAAGGCCACGCCAAACACGCCCCACATCGCCATGGGTGAATAGTGCAGGATACCGTCTATCTGCTGTACGCCGAACCATGCCAAAGGAACGGCTAGCAGCATACCTGCCAGCAAAGACAGCAAGGAGAAACGAAACAGTCGTGCCCGTTCCATACCTGCACTGGAACCAAAAACTTTCCGGATGGCCATGTCGCGCTTGCGCTGGCTGATGAAATAAATGCTCATGGCGGTCAGTCCCAATAGGGAAATCAACAGGGCCGCACACGTGAAGGCCACAATAGTAGTACGCATGTACAACAAATCTTTATAGACTTCCTTCATCTCATCGGCATACCATTTGGATTCAAAGGGAATACCCTCCACTACCTCCGAAAACAAGGCATCAAGTTCTCTCTTATATGCTGCCTGGTCGCCTTCAATGGTTTCTACCAGCACGTTCCAAGGCCTTACTTTGTCCGGATGCTCCACCGAAATCATGGTGGGCGACTGCGGAAGGAGAATGGAGCCGAATTTGATATCGGCATACCGTCCGCCTACAGCATACTGGCGGCCATATTCATTTCGCAATTCTGCCGTACGCACATAATCCAGCTGTAAGGAATCGAACGTACTTTCGGAAAAATACATGTTCCCCCATTTCCTTGGAAGCTTCCTATCGTCGAACACCTGGATGTGAAAGATGTCCAAGAAGGCCGAATCGGTACGGAATACCTGAAAACTGACATTTTGAGGTATCCCGTTATTGTCGTAAAGCTGGGTGGTATTGTTGTTTCCCCGGTTTACAGGTGTACCGGCGGTCAAGCAGACATTCTTTACAAAGGGCTTCTTACGGGCTTCATCACGGAAAAGACGTATCTTCTCGGAGGAACCGACTGTCATGGCAGGATAGTCGAGCACATGACCGTACGTATAGCCCAACGGTTCACGCAGAATCCGGTAGATTTGTGCGGACAGATAGAGGGTGCAAGTCAGCATGGCTACGGTGAGTCCGCTCTGCACCACATACAGTGCCCGAAGGTACACCGCCTTGGTTTTCCGACGGAAAGTACCTTTCACCACATCCAGCGGATGGTAGTGAGAAAGCAGAACGGCAGGTACCAGTCCGGCCAGCAAGGAAAGCAGGATAATTCCTATCAGATAGATTAGCAAAGTAATGGCGTTCAAGTCGCCCCAGATGTCCAGCCGTGTTTGCAGCAAGTCACAGGCCGTCGGTTCCACTGCCTTGGCCAACAGCAAAGCCAGCAGAAAAGCCCCTGTGGTAAACAAGGTCGACTCTCCCAACAAGCGCCAGAAGATGCTCCGTGCGGAAGAACCTAACAGACGGCGAGTAGCCATTTCCTTGGCACGGTAGCTTACTTGTGCCACGCACATGCTGACGTAATTGAATATGGCCATCAGCAGAATCAGGATACCTGCCACTAAGAATATCCATACTTTCACCGGATTGTATTGACGCAACTGAGGGCTCATTATTTCGGAGAAACATACGTCTTTCAACGGCATCCAGAATGCCTCGCGGAACAAGTCATGCTGATACCCCCAGGAAAAGGTTTTGAGAAAAGACAGCATGTCGGCAGCTTTCTGGTCGGGATTGACACCTTGAGGAAAACGGACCAGTATCGCCGTTCCTCCCATATTGTTCATATCCGGATTACGCATGCTGCTTCCCCAGTTCACAAAATCCACATAATCGAACGGTACAATGGCCTCTACCTCATCGGGAATAACGGAGTTATCAAAATCTTTTATGACGCCTGTCACCGTGTACATCTCCTTCTTGTCTCCGGACAAACGAAGCATCTTGCCTTCCGCAGGTTCATCCCCAAACAGTTTACGGGCGGCCGATTCGGTCAGCACGATGCTATGCGCATCGACCAGTGCCTGCTCCAAATTTCCCGACAACAGCGAACAACCAAAGAAACGAAGGAAATTATCTTTCACACAATATATTTCGAGACTGGTTTTCCGGTTATCAATCACCGCATAACTGCCCGAGTTACAAGCTTCGGCATTCACGGCACACCAGTCGGCCATTTCCGGATAACGGTTGGCCAGCCGTTCACCCACCAGGTAATTGCTGGCGCTATATTCCTCGTTCGACAGCACATAAATGTGCTCAATGTCCTTTATATCGCTGCCCACAGTGAGCTGCCGCACCACCATATTGGCAATGAGCAGCACGAACATCAGAGAAATGCCCAGTCCCGCCACATTGACCAGCGTAAATAGCTTGTTGCGTTGAAGATAGGTAAAATAGGTTTTCAATCCTTTCATCGTATTTTATAGTTTAATGTGTTTATTCCGTCTTAATACTCCGTACGGGGTTTTCATTGGCATTCTTCCAGCACTGGAATGTCACCGTCAGTACCGTAATGAGACTGACCAGCAGAAAGGAGGCCACAAATATCCAGGCACGGATAGGCGTCTTGTCGGAGAAGCTTTCCAGCCAGTCGTGCCCTATCCACCAGCCAAAAGGAGCTGCCAGTACGAAGCAGACCACCAGCATAACGAAATAACGCTTGGTAAACATATAGAGAATCTCACCAGTGGAACTTCCCATGATTTTCCGGATACCAATCTCCTTCCGGCGGTATTCGCTTTCAAACAAGGTCAGTCCGAACACACCAATCATGCTGAGCACGATAGCAATCAAGGAGAACAACAGAATCTGACGGGTGAAACGCAGTTCCTGATGATAGTTCTGGTCAATCACCTCATCCATAAAACGGAACCTAAGGTCACTGCCTGGCGCCATCTTTTCGGTCACTTCTGCCAAACGATGCAGCATGTCCACCTTATCCACTCCCGGAGCCACCCGGATATTCAGGATGTTATTGGCATCCCAGTCCGCATGATTCTTCCCGTAAATAAAGAAAGCCATCGGTTCTACGGCATCGTTGTTGCGGAAACTGCTAAAACGGATGTTCTCACAGAATCCCACTACCGGATAATCACCGGGAGTAGCGGGTTCGTCCACCTTCATCCAAGGATATTTTTTCCGAGCTGCCTCGTTGAAGATATACACATCCCCGTCGCCAGCCTTGAAGTCACGCCCTTCGGTAATCTTAATTCCAAGCACAGATAAATAACGATAGTCCACTGGGAAACAGGCAAAATAAATGTTGTTATCTCCTTGTCCTCTTCCCCAATTCATGTAACTGTCGGACGAATTCAATATGAACTGAGAAATCGAAACCCCTTCTACACCAGACAGCCCGGACAATTCGCTGACAAAAGTTTCCCTTCGGTCCAGCAACTCATAAGGAAGGTTTCCCACCAGTACCATACTCTTGTCGTAGCCGTAGTCACTGTGCCGAATGTAACGGCTTTGCAGAAACATGATACCCACGGCAATAATCAGCATGAAAGAAACGAAAAACTGGAAACAAACCAGAAACGTACGCAGCATCTTCCCTTTCGGAGAAAGACCGAACGAACCTTTCAACACCAGTGCTGGCGGGAAAGAAGTAACATAGTAAGAGGGATAGGCTCCGGCCAGCAAACCCATGAGAACAGCTATTCCACCTAAAGAAGCCAGCAAAACCGGATGATTCACCAAAGAGAGGTCGGATGCTACCAAGGTATTCAAGGAGGTGTCTTGCAACAGATAGAGCCAAAGTAATGAAAGCAGAAACCCGCACACACAAACCAACACGGATTCCAACAACAGATACATCCGTAAAGAGAAAGTAGAAGCGCCCAACACCTTCTGAGTATTGATGGAACGCAACCGCATGGGAGTTTCTGCCAGAGAGAAGTTCATGTAGTTGACTGCTGCTGTCAGCAGAATCAGTACCGATACACACAACAGCAGGTACACGGCTGCCTTGCTGGTGGCTGCCTTATTACCGACCATAGAATAATGCACCTCATCCAGTGGGGTAAAACGCATAAAGTTATCAAAATCATCAAGCTCATCCCCACTGCCAAACATTTCTTTCGGAAGCATCCGCTTACCAGCTTCTATTACTGACTGACGGACATCGGGCAACGAAGCGGGGGTGTCCAAACGAAAATAAAATACATAATTCCAGTTGCTCCACGAGTCTTTGTTCAAATCCGGACGAAGACATGAGAACACGCAGTTGCCCAACTGGGAGTTTAACGGCATGTCCTGATAAACTCCTCCTATCACCAGCGGCTGGTTACGAGACTTACGGCCTACATAAATAGTTTTTCCAATAGCATCCGTCGTGCCGAAAAAGCGGAGAGCCATGGATGCGGAAATCAGGGCATGATTGGGTTCATTCAGTGAAGCGGTCGTACCACATACCATGGCAGGCTGGAACACTTCCAGATAGTCTCCAAATCCGGTAAACCAACGCTCAGAATAAATATGCTCGTCTACTTCAAAATCACTGATACTATTGGACGATGAAGAAACCGAAATAGCCTGCACATGGGGAGAACAAGCTTCCACCATCTCACAAAGCGGACGGGGTACCCAGGTCTGCCAGCCACCGAACGCTTCGCCGACATTCATTTCTACCCGGTAAATACGGTCGTGTGCCGGATAGGCTTTGTTGTAGTTATAGTCGTAGTCCACCTGCGTCAGGATGACGAAACAGGCCGCAAAGGCAATACTCAATCCTAACAGATTCAATACGCTGGCCGTAAAGAAACGCCGGAAAGTATGCGAGAAATTTCTAAGAAGTGTGTTCATGAGTGGTAAGTGTTTTTATACTGCAACTACGAAATTTATTCGCCGACTTTCAACCGCCGAGTGGAGACACTGCCGATTCCGTCTTTGGAGATTTGGGCCGATTTAGCCTTTCCACTTAAAGTGAGACTGCCTACACCTTCTATACTGGCATCCAGGTGTTCGCAATCTACGGCCAGTTCACCGCTTCCCACACCTTCCAGACTGACTTGCACATTCCGGGCATGCAAGTCGGTCACGTGCAGACTGCCCACGCCTTCCACATCAAACTTCACATCCTTCAGGTTCAGGCGGGACTTGCAATTGAATGAACCGACACCTTCAAAAGCCATTTTCTGCAAATCGGGGGCACTGATGTAAATAGAGAGTCCGTTCACGTTCCGGGTAGTTTTCTTTCCTTTCTCAGCCCACGCAATCAGCAATACTCCGTCTTTCACCGTACACTTTGTCTTTTCTACCCATTTCTTTTCTCCCTCTACACGAAGAGAATAGGTATCCGACTGAGTGAAATACACACTGGCTACACTCTCCACTTCAATGGAATGGAAAGGATTCACACTGCGGGTTTCACTTACTTTTTCTTCATTACCACTTCTTGCACTGGCACAGTTTACACACATCAAACCCATTACCAAACCTGCCAATATACGTACTATCTTTTTCATCACAATTTATTTTTAGTTTAACACCAATACTTCATTATCTTTGTAACTCTCATAACCGGAGACGATGACGCGTTCGCCTTTTTCCAGCCCTTCCAGCACCTCATAATACTGCGGATTCTGACGCCCAATGCGAATTTTACGACGATAGGCTTTCTTTCCTTCCTTATCGACCACGAAAATCCAGTTACCTCCGGTCACCTGGAAGAAGGTTCCCTTCGGAATCAATACACTTTCGGTAGGCTCACCCAACTGCAAGTCGATGTAGTAGGTCTGTCCGCTGCGGATATTTTCCGGACGGTTGCCCTGGAAGATGAAGTCCGTACGGAAACGTCCCTCACGTACTTCCGGATATACCTTACGCACCTTCAAGTTAAACGAAGAACCCTGACGTTCAAAAGTAGCGGGCAATCCGTTGGTCACACGGTCGATGTAGTGCTCGTCAATCATGGCCTCGATTTTGAAGTCCGACAAGTCATTAATCTGTCCCACCATCTGTCCGGCGGTGATATTCTGTCCTAACTCCGCATCCAGCAATCCTAATTCTCCGTCAATCGTAGCCCGCACTTCCAGTTTATCCTTCCGTTCGCGAATCAGCAAGACGTTCTTGCGCATGTTCTGCAAGTTATCTTCCATCTGATCCATCTGAATGTTACGGTAGATGGAGTCCTGCACCAGACGCTCCGTAATCAGTTTATGCTTTTTCTGGGCCACTTCATAATCTTCCTTGGCCTGAAGATATTCTTCACGGCTGATAAGACGTTCCTTGTACAGACGCTGGTACTGCTGGAACGTACGTTGTTTGCGGCGCGTATCAATGTCGAGCTGTACTTTCTCGGTTTCGTTGTTCAACTTGTCCTGCTGCATGGTGACCTGCGTATTACGGAGCAGGTTCTGCTTTTCGGCCAGTTCGGACTCCGCATTCAGAATCTGCAAATCCAGGTTGGAGTTACTGAGACGGAGAATCACGTCGCCTTTCTTCACATGAGCTCCTTCTTCCACCACCTTTTCCTGCACGATACCTCCCTCTTCGGGACTGAGTTGTACCACGGAAATAGGCTGCACCTGCCCGTTTACACGGATATAGTCATTGAACTTTCCATAAGTCACATCGGCAATGTTCAGTGACTTACCATCGACTTTCAATGTAGAAGCATGATTGCCGAAAATAATCCAGCCCAACAGCAGAAGAATAACGACTCCTCCCCCAATATAAGGAAGATGTTTCTTCTGGATTCCTTTTTTCTTTTCTAACTGTATATCCATAATATCGTCTTTTTTTCAATTTCTATTTATTTGTCTGCGGTATCAAACCCGCGAATGATTTCTTCTCCCTTGTAATAGTCTACCAGACGGCATTTCATCAAGTAGGTCAGTTTGCTTTGCAGCAGCAAGGTCTCGCTTTCGAGCAAGGTAGCTGCATTGTTCTGTACATCGAGTGAGGTCATCAGGCCTTCTTCGTACTTGCGCCGGGTGACATGATAGGCCAGCGAGTCAGAACTGACTTTCTTTTCCATCTGTATGCTCTCCTTCAGATAGCCTTCCCGGTCCTGTACGGCCTGAAGCACCAATTTCTGCAATTCCTCTTTCTGCGATTCATATTGTTCACAAGCAATACGGTAATTGTTTCTTGCCTGACGCATGCTGGTCACTCCCGAAAGCCGGTTGAAAATAGGAATACTCATGCTGATGCCCACGTAGGAACCGAAGTTATTGTTGAATTGGGTACGGAAATCAGGATAAGCCGTAGAATGAAGTTCCTTATAATAGGAACTGGAGATTCCACCGAACAACGTGATGGACGGTACCACATTGGCCCATGAAATTTTACGCCGCATATCGGCTACTTTCGCATTCAGCGCAGCCTGCTGCAGGGTAGGATTAACATTCAGTGCGATACGGAACACATCGTCCGCACGCTCCTGAGTCAACTGAATATATTGAAGTGTCTGTGTATCGAGTACGGCAGTATCCAACTGTAAAGTATCTTCTGCCGGAAAATTCATTTTCTGTTTCAATGTCAGCAAGGCTGTTTCATACAAGTTCTTCTGATGGGTGAGGTTGTAACTGTCCGTAGCCTGCTGGGCTTCCATCTGAGCAACATCCGACAAGCCTTTCAACCCTAATTCCTCCTGACGGCGCGTCTTGTACAGCAGCGAATCACTTTCCTGCAATTTCTTGCGGGCCAGTCGCATTGTGCCGTAGCAATACAAGGCATCGATATAAGCCTGAAAAGTCTCTAACGCTGTATTGTCTTTGGCTTCCTGCCAGGCGGCTTTTCCCATCAGCCAGGCAGCCTTTGCCCGACGCACCTCGTTCACCAGTCCCCCGCCACGGAAAATCGGCATGGAAGCTTCCATGGAATAACCGTTGTTGAAAGTAGACAAGGTGTTGTAGGTATTGGTTTCCGGATCGACTGAACGACCGAAATTATATTGTACGCTGGTAGCAGCAGTTACCCCAGGTAAGAAACTACCGATAGCCTTCATGCGATCCAATCTTGCATTGTCTGCTTCCAGTTCCCGCTGCCGGACGGTACGGTTGTGCTGTACAGCGTAGTTCATACAGCGGTCTACGTCCCATACTTCCTGTGCCGCAGCTTCCAGCCCCATCCAACCGGAAAAGAAGCAAATCATCATGCGTAATAGATTCTTTTTATTCATATCGTTTTCTTTTATCCGCAAAAGACTATTCAAATACCGTGCCAAAGTTTTATTTTATTCATTTTCAACAAGATAGAATATTACATAGAATCTCAAGTGTCTAATTTTTTGACAATGAGTGTCTAATTTTTTGTCACTGTACATATTTTTTAGACATTTTTGAGGGCTATGCCTTGAAAATTCCTATTTTTGTCGCAAAATCTCAATCACAGATGGCAAAACAAGGAACTTTACTCGTTGTAGATGACAACCGCAACATACTTACTTCTCTGCAATATCTTCTGGAAGAATATTTCCAGCAAGTAATCACCCTGAATTCTCCCGTCACTATTCCTTCCCTACTACAACGGGAAGCTATTGATGTGGTGCTGCTGGACATGAACTTTTCTTCCGGCATCAACAGCGGAAATGAGGGACTTTACTGGTTGCGCGAAATCAAACGGCTGCGTCCGCAGATTCAAGTGGTATTGTTCACTGCCTACGCCGACATCAACTTAGCGGTAACAGGACTGAAGGATGGAGCGACCGACTTTATTGTAAAGCCTTGGGATAATGCCAAACTGGTACAGACTCTGCAAGAAGCCTATGCCAAAGCCCGTGGAAACGAGAAGAAAGGAAAGCAGGCCTCACAGCCGACGGAAAAATCGAGTATGTACTGGGGAAATTCCTCCGTCATCCGTCCGCTACGGCTGTTGGTTGAGAAGGTCAGCACGACCGATGCCAATATTCTGATTACCGGAGAAAACGGTACGGGAAAAGATATGCTGGCACGAGAAATTCACCAACTGTCTCCCCGTCGCAACGGTCCAATGGTAGCCGTCGATATGGGAGCTATTACCGAATCATTGTTTGAAAGCGAATTGTTCGGTCATGTAAAAGGTTCGTTTACCGATGCACACACCGACCGGGTAGGACGTTTTGAAGCAGCCGATGGCGGAACCTTGTTTCTCGATGAGATTGCCAACCTGCCCTATCATCTGCAAGCCAAACTGTTGACGGTGATTCAGAAGCGCTATTTTATCAAGGTGGGAAGCAATACTCCCCAACCTACCAATATCCGGCTGATTTGTGCCACGAACCGCAACCTAGATGAAATGGTACACAACGGAGAGTTCCGTGAAGACCTGCTGTATCGCATCAATACCATTCATTTACACATTCCGGCTCTTCGGGAACGGAAAGAAGACATCCTTCCTTTGGCACAGCGTTTCTTAGAACAATATAATCAGCAATACCTGCGCACACTGACAGGCTTCAGTGCCGATGCAGAACAACGCCTGCTGAATTATCCCTGGTATGGAAATATCCGTGAGCTACAGCATACCATTGAAAAGGCGGTCATCCTTTCAGATGGAAGTCTGTTGAAAGCCGAAAATCTGCAACTGACAGAAGTTTCGGGACAGGATGCTCCAGCCACACACGAAGAAAGTAAAGAAGACACTCCGCTGCAAACCTTGGACGAGATGGAGAAAAATCTCGTCAAGAAAGCCATCGAACAATGCGATGGTAATTTGTCACAGGCAGCGGCACAATTGGGCATTACGCGGCAGACACTTTACAACAAGATGAAACGTCATGGCATCTAAATGGTTATCTTCTCCGCTGGCACGGCTCGCATTCCTCACAGGCGGTACCGTATTGCTGACACTCGGTATCAGCCGGAATGAGAACGAATGGCTCTGGATAGGAGGTTTTCTGATTGCTTTAGCCATCTATCTGTTTTATGCCAGCCAGAAACAGTTGCGCGAAAAAAGCTGGCTGATGCTGGAAGCTATCCGCAACAGGGATTATTCTTTCCGCCTTCCTACGCATGGCTTCATCGGAGGAGAACGTATTCTGCAAAATGCGCTCAACGAGTTCGGTGCCATGATGGGCGAGCAGAAACAACTGATGGAACAACGGGAACGGTTTTATGAACAGGTTCTCTCGGGCATCAGTTCCGGCATCATCGTGCTGGACGAACAAAATAAAATCATACAAACCAATCCGGCTGCCACAAGGCTGTTAGGACTTCCGGCCCTCGGTACCCTGCAACAACTGGAGCGTTATGGGAATGACATACCTGAATTACTCAGCTCGCTTCCTGCCGGTGAACGGTGCAACCTGCAATATGCTACTTCCAAAGGGGAAATCCAACTGTTGGTACGTGCCTCCATTATGGAATTAGGAGGAAATACGGTAAAGATTCTCACTCTGAACGATATTCGTAACGAAATGGACACGAAAGAGCTTGAATCGTGGATAAAACTGACCAGGGTACTGACACACGAAATCATGAACTCCATCGCTCCAATTTCCTCTTTGAGCGAAACCTTCCTACTACGAAAAGATGTAATTGATAGTCCGATTTACGAAGGTATCCGTGCCATTCATGAAACCTCTACCGGACTTATTTCCTTTGTAGACAGTTACCGGAAGTTTTCTGCGCTTCAGAAACCTTCACCGGAGCCGTTCTATCTGAAAGAACTCCTTTTGCAGGTAAAAAGCATCCATTTAATCCCTTCGCACATTCAGTTGACACTCCAGATTGAGCCGGACGACCTGATGCTGTATGCCGACCCTAACCTGATTCGCCAGGTACTTATCAATCTTCTCAAGAATGCCACACAAGCTATTGGAGAAAATAAAGGAAAAATCCACATTCGAGCCTATTCCACCAAGGAAGAACATATCTTAGTCTATGTCAGCAACGATGGTCCCGCCATCCCTGAAAAGGAAGCAGAAGAAATCTTTGTACCGTTCTTTACCACTAAAAAAGAAGGTAGCGGAATCGGTCTCTCTCTTTCCCGACAGATTATGAAGCTTTCCAACGGCAGTATAAGTCTGCTGAAAGCAGAAACTAACGGATGGAATACTACCTTCGTACTGGAATTCTTTTAAACGCAGAGAAGCCCCGAACTACAGTCATTCAGGGCTTCTCTACACAAATTGAATCATAACAACTAATGGTATTTTTAAACCATTGCTAAGCCGGAAGAATCCGACTCACGTTTTCTCAAAAGCATTTTCAAACCTTCCAATAAGTTCCGACATCCGTCATTCATCTCCTCATTGCCATTCCTATAACCAAAATCCACATCACATGAGGGCATATCGGCTTTAGACTTGCGTTTGCAGATATCTGCAAACAAATGAATTTTGTGCCAATTACGATAATCCATAAAGCGAGTCAGCAAATCTTTCTGCCACGGCTCCATTACTACTACGAAGTCGGCTTCATCACGTAAAGCTTCATTCATGCTCCGTTCCAACTTTCTCCCTCCCGGAGAACCAAATTCTGTCATCTCAGCTGTTACCACCTCCACATCGGTCATGTCAGCTTCGGTGAGTTTCTTTTTAAAAAGAGACTCCATTGAGAACAGCTTTCCGACACGTTCCAGACCGACTAATAGCACTTTCATAAAATCAAATTTTAAAAGTTAATAAAAAGAAGGTACTGAAAATCCTTTCTCGAATTAAATGTAACAATTTAATCCGGTCAAACAAAGCGAATAACAGAATATTAGCAAGAAATACACATTAATTATGATTTGATATACCCAAAATACAAATCTGTCTCTTATACACATCTGACGC
>ENA-OYXH01000025-OYXH01000025.1-human-gut-metagenome-genome-assembly--contig:-NODE-25-length-69174-cov-12.596811_pt1 | contig 69174 bp, 69 predicted proteins | sample MGYA00244844_ERZ653420 | MGnify/ENA primary metagenome ERZ653420 (study PRJEB26926, sample SAMN06164998) | human gut metagenome | biome: ENVO:00009003; feature: ENVO:2100002; material: ENVO:00002003... | reverse complement strand
GAGATAGGCTCCGGTCTCGTGGGCTCGGAGATGTGTATAAGAGACAGGTATTACACTGGCTTTTTCATCTGTAAAATCATAATCTTCATCAAGCGAGAATTTTTCTTTTACTCCTGCGGAAAGTTCTTGCCCAATCTCTTGATTAACTCCTGCTCTGTTGGATTGTCCTTCATTAACTTTTCCATTTTTAACAGAGTTTCGTCCGATGTCATTGAATTGCTTACTCTTAATGTTGTATTATCCGAGTATAAGTTCAAACTGTTTAGTATAATCTCTGAGTAATTGTCTAAATACTTTCTTGCTATCATAATTGTTTTCCTCTAATTTAATTATAAAATTTGCGATTTTGTTGCCATCGGTTATATTATAATCTATATTTCGGATTGCATAAACCTTTTCTAAAGGATTATCGTCAAAAGTATTGTCGTAGATAACTAATTTGTACTGATACTTTGAGTCCACTTCACACTCAACAAGAATTGAGTTATCATTTATTCTTAATCCCGAATCAAGTCCTGTTGACATAGCGTGCGTGAATTTCCGCCATTCTTCTGCCGTTAAGACTTCAGAGAACTTTCCACCGTGTTTAGGATTTATTTCAAATCCTAATATTACCAAGTTAGAATGCAATGAATATCAAAAAGAAATGGTACTGCAATCATAACAGGATTTTTAGATTATACTTATCAATAAATACAGGGCGTGAAAATAATTAGCCACTCATAAATATACTCGATTTTTTCGGATTACCCCCCGACTATTGATATTGAGCAAAAAAACACCGTAATTCTAACAGAACTACGGTGTTTTTTATGGCGGAGACGGTGGGATTCGAACCCACGACCCTCAGGGGGCATCATGATTTCGAGTGTTTTACTCCCAACACACTTTAGCGGATTTTGAGAAAAAATGCCCCATTTTAAGGGAAAATGCTCTTGTCCGCAGAAAGATGATTTTCTCTCCGCTTCGGCTGTTTCCGACAGTTCGAAATGTGAGAGAACTATCGGAGAGAACTAACCTCAATGCTATTAAACATAATAGCCGAAAAAGCCCGTAAAATCAATAGTTTAGAGAGTTACGGCAACCAATAAGGTCATTCGATTTCGAATGTGTTATGTGATATGGAAAGTGTTAGAAAGGAGCAGAAAATAATGCAAGAAAAACTACTTTATTTACAGGTAAAATCCGAGCGAAAAGCGGCAAAAAACCGTGAGTTCGAATAGGTTTCAAAAATGGCTCAAAAAAAGCAAAAAAGAGAGAACTTGGAGAGAACGGAGAGAACTCAGGAGAGAACAACCCCCCTTTTTCCACCTACTTTTCAGGCACTCTCAAAATACTATTGGAGAGAACTTTTACACCTTTCTTCTGCTGTTGACCAAAAAGCGCAAAGAGGTGTAAGTGATGATTACAGAAAAATATTGCAACGAGATTTTGCAGCAATACCCTGAATACATAACCAAAGACCAGATGTACCGTATCTGTCATATCAGCAAAAAGACCTGCTTGTTTTTATTGGAAAGCGGTCTTGTGCCGAACATAGATAGCGGCAAAAAAACACGCCGCTTCAAAATCAAGACGGTTGATGTTATTCAGTATTTGAAAGACAGAGATGATTACCCAGAGCTATTCAAAGCTCCAGACGGCTTTTATAAAGGAAAAGGCGGAGATAAAAAAGCTCCGTCCTTTGATGAGGTATTCACACACGAGGATTTAATCCGTATGCGGCAGTATTATGAACGAATGCTAAAAAACAACCCAGATGTTATGTCGGTTGAGCAGGTAGCTCAGTTTACGGGCTACAATAAAAACTCGGTTAGTCGCTGGTGCGGTAAAAAAGAGCTGAAATGCTTTTATATCAAACAGCGTTATCAAATCCCTAAAGAGTATCTATTGGATTTTCTTGTAAGCAGATATTTCATAGGAATTGCCGTGAAGTCTGTCAAGCACCAGAGGTTTAATGAGCAAATACGAAAATTGCGTACAGGCAGCGATGGCACGATGGCGTAATTTCTTAAACATATCTATAATGAAAAATGAAACGGAGGTATTCGTTATGAAAGATAAAACCTACCACGCATATCTGGATAGCCACGAGCGACAGTTGGTAATACATAGCCTTGTAGAGCTGAAAAACAGACTGATACAGGAAGGTAGATACACGGACTGCGTTGACGAACTGATTTTTAAGGTTGTCAATGCTCCTGTTAAGAAAATGAAAATTGAACATATCTAAGGCACATCATACATAGCCGCTTATTCTTATTCACCTAAGAGTAAGCGGCTTTTTTGCGTTCTCTCACCCTTTTCTTTTACATAGCCGCCTTGACAAAGCGGCTAAATTTATGCGAAAGGAGGACTCACAAATGTCAAATTGCAAAGTGATTGCTCTGATAAACCAGAAAGGCGGTGTTGGAAAATCCACAACAACGGTCAATTTGGGGGTCGGTCTGGCAAAGCAAGGCAAAAAGGTTTTGCTTATTGATGCCGACGCACAGGCAAATGTAACAATGTCGCTCGGCTACACAAAACCAGAAACTATACCCATTACGCTCCCCAATATCATAGAGGATATTATTGATGAAAAGTCCTTTGATGCTGAACAATGTATCCTTCACAGTAATGAGGGCGTTGACCTGTTACCATCTACCATTGAATTAGCAGGGTACGAAGCGGAAATCATCAATGCCAAAAACCGTGAGCGTGTTCTGAAAACCTTTATAGATATGGTAAAGAAGAATTACGATTATGTGCTTATTGATTGTATGCCTTCGCTTGGAATGTTCCCTATCAATGCTATGGCTGCGGCTGACAGCGTGATTATTCCGACACAACCGCATTTCTTTTCCGCAAAAGGTCTGGAGCAGTTGCTACGCTCAGTATCAAAAGTAAGGCGGCAAATCAACCCCAAGCTAAAAATAGACGGTATCTTGATGACTATGGTAATGTCACGCACGAACAGCAGCAAGGAAGTTACAGCATCAATCAAAAGTGCATACGGGCAGAAAATCAAAGTATTTGATGCACAGATACCGTTTGCAATTAGTGTTGTGGACGCTTCCGCAGCAGGCAAAAGCATTTTTGCTTATGACAAAAGAAGCAAGGTAGCCGCCGCTTACGAGCAGTTCTCAAAGGAGGTGACAGAGCTTGGCGAGAAACAACGCTCCCAAAATCGAACTGACCGCTTACGATGACCTTTTTCAGACAGATGAAAGCCGTGCAGAGAACAGGCTTGAGAAAATCCAGATTGTCCCTGCAAGCGAGGTCTTTCCATATGAAAGACAGCCCTACTCAGTAAAAAGGGTAACAAAAGACCTGATAAGGCTTATGGATAGCATCGGGCGCAGAGGGATTGAAGACCCTTTGATTGTACGACCACGGGAAAAAGGCGGCTATGAGATTATATCTGGGCATCGGCGAAACTACTGTGCAGAAGTTCAGGGTATCCCAGACCGTCCCGTTATCGTTCGCAATTATTCAGATGATGAGGCGGATATTCTTGTTGCGGATTTTAATATCACACGAGAGGAACTGTTACCATCTGAAATCGCAAAGGCATATAAACTGCGTTATGATGCTATGAAGCGTCAGGGACATCGGACGGATTTAACTTCTGGGCAAATTGCCCAAAAGTTAGGAGGACAGTCCGCAAGACAACAATTAGCTGATATTGTAGGCAAGACGGAGGACGAGGTAAGGCGTTGTCTCAGGTTGAATGAGCTGATACCAGAAATCCTAAAGATTGTCGATGACGGTCTGATGAAAATACGCCCTGCTTCTGACATTTCCTATCTGAAAACAGAGGAACAGATGTGGCTGTATCAGTGCATTGACAGTGAAGTATGCACTCCGTCAGTAGCTCAAGCGATTAGACTGAAAGAGCTTAGTAAGCAAGGAAAACTGACCGAATGTGAAGTATTGGCGATTATGCAGGAAGAAAAACCAAATCAAAGGGAAAAGCCTGCTTTCCGTGACGAGAGGATAACCAAACTCATTCCCAAATCTGTTCCCAAAGGACAGGAAGCGGATTTTGTTGTAAAAGCGTTGGAGTTTTACAACCGACACTTGCAGCGAAATAAAGCTCAGGAACGATAGCCGCACACCGAGGGCGAGGTCTGCCCGTTTTCGTGGATAGCCGCTTTTTCGGCTTCCCCCTCTCCACACCTCACCCCCTTACTACTACCAAGACTATCCGAAAAAAGAATATATGCAAAACTCTTTGTTTGAAAGATTTTCTACCTTTGAGAGCTTCTGAGGTTTTTCGTATAATGAAGCCGCAAAGGAGGTCTATGCTATGCGAAAAAAGATGATTGCAATGCTATTTGTGCTGATATTGACATTAAGCGGCTGTGCCGATGTTTCAACAGCCCCCGAAGAAAGTGATAATTACAAGCTTGTAACGGAAACAGAAGCCGCCGCCGAAACAGAAAGCACAGAAAGCAGTTCTTTCTCGGAAAGTAAAGAAAGTGAAAGTGCCAAGACGGATACTGAGTTTGAAAGCAATGCCGAAGTTACAGAGTATGAGCCTGTTGACAGCGAAACATCAAAACAGAACGAGCCTGTATCATAAGGGAAAAATCAAGTATCTGAAACCAAACCTGCGGTAACGGAAAGCAGCTCTGCTCCTGTCGAAAAGCCAGAGAAAACAGAGCCATCTGCGGAGATACCACCGCAGACAGTCCCCCGAAGATACAAAGCCTAAAACCGCCTATGATTATGAATTTGACATTGAAACGGTCAAGGAAGATTGTATCGGCATTGGGCTGAATATGGGGCTTGCTTTAGACAGCTCACTCACTCCGAGTAATTCTACTTGGTGGAAACCTGTAACGGCATCACAGAACAATCAGGGCGAAGCGTTAAAGCAGAGCCTTGAACGCTATATCACATTCCATACTGTCGAAAATCTCGGCGCATACGGAATTGATGAAATCACAACTTTTAATATTTATTGCGAAGCAAGAGGAAACGGCAGCTACTCGATTTATTTCCTCTTTGCGTGAGCAGCTATCAGGCTTTTCCCTCTGTTCAAAGACAGAGGGATTTTTTTATGCCCAAAATCAAGAAAGGACGGTTTAACAGCCTATGAAAACTAAGTTTACAAAGAAAGGCAGGCGTATCCTGTCGGCGGCTCTCTGCTTGCTGATGATGATAACAGCTCTGCCGATGTCCGCCTTTGCGTGGACGAGCGAGGAAGGGAAAAGCTGCACATCTTCCTTTGGCGATTACTATGTCGGCTCTGACGGCGAGTATTACCGAAGCAAAGCGACCTATTCTTTTATCGTTTATGACAGTAAAGGCAACATTACCGTGCAAAGCATTAACGCAGGTAACGCCAAGCGAAAATATCTGATGACAGATAATAGTGGAACACATCAGGTTTACTGCGTGGAGTCTGGCGTTGATTTCAACACGGGCAATTCCTATGTGTCCAAAAGCGGAAAGAACAGCTCATATTTTCAAAACCTGCCGACTGACGCTCAGTTCGGTATTATGATGGCTTTGATGTACGGCTGGCACGAGGGTAAGTCCTCTCCCGTTGCAGGCACAAATGCAGACGATTACGCTTTTGCGACCCAGACAATTATCTGGGAATATCAGCAGCAGCTCCGCACAAGTCCCTCAAACCGCCAGAGTGCAAACGGGATTGACGGGGACACCTACTACTATTCCCTGAAAGGCAGACCTGCCGAGAAATGCTACGATTGGATTTTGTCGCAGATGTCAAAACACTATACCATTCCGAGCTTTGCGGCAAGAAGCCAGAGCAATGCGGACACCTACACTCTGAAATACAATCCCGATACAAAGAAATACAGCCTGACGCTTGAGGATACCAACAACACATTGTCCGATATTAAGTTTTCCGCAAGCGGTATTTCCGTAACAAGAAGCGGCAACAAATATACTTTTACGAGCGATAAGATGATTACTTCTCCCGTAACAGTATCAGCGCAGAAAAATGTCAATCTCGATTGCGGAGAAATGCTTATTTGGGGCTGTGTTGGTAAACAGACAATGGTTTCTGGAGCTTCCGACCCCGTATATTTCTATCTTAAAATCGACACGGAAACCTACGGCACAGGGCAGATTAAAAAGACCTCTGAGGACGGTGTTGTGTCTGGCATTAGCTTCAATATTTCTGGAAACGGTGTAAATAAAACCGTTACCACAGGCGCAGACGGTACGGTAGATGTTCAGCTAATGCCGGGGGTTTATACCGTCACAGAACAGTCCATTGACCGATACGAGCCGCAGAGCGTTCAAAGGGTAACGATTGTAAGCGGTCATACCGCTACCGTAACCTTTAACAACACCTTGAAGCGTGGCAGTCTGGAGATTATCAAAAACTCTGAGGATAATCTTGTGGAGGGTGTGAAGTTCCACCTTTATGGCACATCTCTTAGCGGCTTGCCCGTTGATGAGTATGCTGTTACCGATAAAAACGGTGTGGCAAGATTTGAAAATGTCCTAATCAGCGGCGAAACACCTTACACCGTTGAGGAAGTAGATACGGCTGTTCGCTATGTTGTTCCCGAAAGCCAGACAGCTCCTATTGAATGGGAAAAGGTTACAAGCCGCAGCTTTACGAATATTCTCAAAAAGTTCAATGTGACCGTGACGAAATCCGATGCGGAAACAGGCACGGCGCAGGGCGACGCTTCTCTTGCAGGTGCAGTTTACGGCATTTACAAAGGCGAAGAACTGATTGACACCTACACTACGGACGAGAATGGGCAGTTTACCAGCGACTATTATATCTGTGATGATGATTGGACTATCCGAGAAATCAGTCCGTCCGAGGGCTATCTGCTCGATACTACAATTCATCATATCGGCGCAGAGCCAGAGCTTTATACCGTAGAGCGCAACAGTACCGCAAACGATGTGACTGAGCAGATTATCAAGGGCAATATTGCCATTATCAAGCACACCGACGACGGAGAAACCCAGATTGAAACACCCGAAACGGGAGCAACCTTTGAGGTTTATTTGAAAGCCGCAGGCAGCTATGACGCAGCAAAGGAAACCGAACGAGATATACTCACCTGTGACGAAAACGGCTTTGCTCAGACAAAGGATTTGCCTTACGGTGTTTATGTCGTGGAGCAGACCTCTGGGTGGGAAGGTCGAGAGCTGATGAAGCCTTTTGAGGTATTTATCAGCAAGGACGGTCAGACCTACCGCTATCTTATCAACAATGCGAATTTTGAAAGCTATATCAAGATTGTCAAGAAAGATGCGGAAACAGGCAATACCATTCCGTATGCAGGCGCAGGCTTCCAGATTTACGACCCTAACGGTGAGCTTGTGACAATGACTTTCACTTATCCCGAAGTGACGACCATTGACACCTTTTATACCACAGCAGACGGTTATCTCATTACGCCGCAGACTTTGGAATACGGCACAGGATACTCAATCGTGGAAGTGCAGGCTCCTTATGGCTATGTTCTGAACTCCGAGCCTGTCTATTTTGATGTAACGCAGGACGGCTCTGCCGAAGAAAGCGGCATTACGGTCATTGAGGTAGTTCGCTCCAATATGGCACAGAAAGGTACAATTACCGTTTCCAAATCTGGCGAAGTGTTCACTTCCGTTTCTGAGAATAACGGAATGTATCAGCCCGTATTTGCGGTACAGGGGCTTGAAGGTGCGGTTTATGAGATTACCGCCGCCGAGGATATTTATACTCTGGACGGAACGCTGAGAGCTTCTAAGGGCGAGGTTGTTGATACTATTACCACAGGCACGGACGGAACTGCAAAATCCAAAGAGCTGTATCTGGGCAAATATGAGGTCAAGGAAATCACAGCTCCTTACGGAATGGTGCTGAATGACGAAATCCACGCTGTCGAGCTTGTGTATGCAGGTCAGAATATTGCTGTTACCGAAACCGAAACGAGCTTTTACAATGAAAGGCAGCGTGTGGAAATTGACCTTGTAAAGAGCCTTGAAACAGACGAAGCCTACGGTATTGGCAATAACGGTGAAATCTTTGATGTAACCTTTGGATTGTATGCAGAAACAGACCTTACCGCCGCAGACGGTACGGTTATCCCCGCCGATGGTTTGATTGAGATTATTTCTCTGGACGAAAACGGCAAAGGCACGGTCAATAGCGACCTTCCGTTCGGCAGCTACTATGTAAAAGAGCTGTCAACCAATTCCGCTTATGTCCTGAATGAGCAGAAATACCCTGTCCACTTTGAGTACGCAGGTCAGGACACGGCGGTTGTTCATCTTTCCGCCAATGACGGCGAAGCTATTGAGAATGAAATCATTTACGGCTCGGTAAGCGGTCTGAAATCCGATGAGGACGGAAACGCTCTGGGCGGTGCGGTCATCGGTATCTTTAAGACAGGTACAGAGGAGTTTACGAAAGAAAATGCTATCCAGACTACCACATCAGCCGATGATGGTAGTTTTTCTTTTGAAAAAGTACCGTATGGCACTTGGGTAATTCGTGAAATTGAAAGTCCCACAGGTTTTGTACTCTCCGAGGAAGAAATCGCCGTAACTGTCGGCAAGGTTGATGAGGTCGTGGAAATCGAGCTTGTGAACTACTTTATCAAGGGGAATATTGAACTGACTAAGGTTGACGCAGATTATCCCGACAATAAGCTCACAGGTGCGGTCTTTGAGGTGTATGCCGATACAAACGGCAACGGCGAATTTGATAAAGACGATAAGCTGTGCGGCGAAATGACTGAGCTTGAGGGCGGCGTTTATCAAATGACCGAGCTGCGCTACGGCAAATATTTCGTCCGTGAAAAAACAGCTCCAGACGGCTTTGTGCTTGATGAAGGCGTGTACGGCGTTTCCATCGAGGAAAACGGCAAGACCTATACCGTAGAAAACAAAGCAGGCGTTGGCTTTATCAATGACGCACAGAAAGGCTCTCTCAAAATCGTAAAGACTTCCTCTGACGGTAAAGTTGAGGGCTTCTCTTTCCGTGTGACAAGTGCTGACGGCTACGACCAGACCTTTAAGACCGATAAGAACGGAGAAATCTTTATTGAGGGCTTGCGTATCGGTGAATACACCGTATCCGAAGTCAGCGACTCGGCTTCCGCAGGATATATCCTTCCTGCCGACAAACAGGCAACCGTCAAAACAGACTCTACTACGATTGTTGAAATGCACAACGAGTTCAGGGATACGCCAAAAACAGGCGATGACTTTAATCTGGGCTTGTGGGTAAGCCTTGCGGCTGCTACCGTTATCGGTGCAGGCGTTCTCGGCTTTGTCGGCTTCAAGAAAAAGAAAAAGGAGGACTAATTTATGGACGCTAAAACCATTATCGCCATTGTGCTTGTAGTGTTTATCGTCGGTGCGGCAATATGGCTTAATATCCGAAACAGAAAAAAGAAATAACCCGATATGACAGGAAAAGGGCGGCTTATGTTGATAAGCCGCCCTCTTTCCATATATGGAGGCAATCTATGAAAAATCTGAAAACCATTGAAGCTAAAGTAAAGGCTATTCTGCAAAAGAACGAGGACGCAAGAAACGATGATATGACCCTCTATCTGATTGTGTGCAACACCTACTTGAAAGGTGCAGGAGCAATGCCCTTTGCGGAAGTAATGGAACAGTATAAATATCTCGGTTTGCCGAGCTTTGAGAGCGTGGGAAGAACACGCCGTAAGCTGCAAGCAAAATATCCAGAGCTTGCGGGGAACGCCCGTGTAAGGCGGCTCCGTGCCGAAGGCGAAAAGGCATACCGCAAATACGCTAAGGAATGAGGTGTGAAATGGAAGAAAAACGCATAAACGGCGGTTATGAAATCATCGAAAGCTGTACTATCGGGAACAACGAGCTTGTCATCGGTCATAACGCCAAAGCCCCTAACCCGTATGTGTGTTGGTACTGCAAGGACGGCTCGGATTATTTTTGGGGATATTACTGCAATCAGTTATCGGAAGCGAGGGAAAAACTGAATGAACGCTACCAAAGGGAGTGCCGTATGCCCTACAACCAGCCAGATAAAAAACAGAAAAGCCGTGATGATCGTGAACGATAAACGAAAATATGACTGCACGACCTGTCCTTATCCCCGATATAAGGACGGGTCTGTTATTTTCTGCGATGTCTGTATCCGCAGGATTTTAGACGAACAGAAAGAGGAAAAGAAACGAAAGGAGCAATCGAATGAGTGAAGAAAAACGAATGCTCGGCAATTATGAGGTCGTGAACAGCATTTATATTGGCGACAAAGAGGTTGTTTTCGGTGTAGATAAAAGCGATAAATACCCTTTTCTTGTAAGCTACTGCGACTACCATAATCCGTTTGGTGTGCCGTGGGCAACAGAAAGCGTTGGTTGTGACGATTATCTGGAAGCTATGGGGATTTTCATTCAGCGAGTACAGTCCCAGATAGAACAAACCAAATCCGAATTATCCAAATTCGCTTTTGACAATACCGTGTTCACGAAAGAGCATTGTATTCCCGACAAACGCAGCAGCAGTATTGTCGGCAAGGTTGTCGTTATCAATGCAGAGCCGAAACGGTATGAATATCAGCACCCTGCTTTTCAGCTCGTTTTGGCAGACGGCGGCAATGGAGCAATAGGCGGCAGAGGTAACGCTGTCTTTGGTACTTGCCTTGCCACAGGCGAAAAATCCAGATGGGAACGGTACGATGTGTTAGGAGAAATCAAGCCCGAATGTATGCCTGATTGGGCAAAGGAAGCTCTTGCAAAAATCAAGGAGCAGCAGAAAGAGAAAAAACAGAAAAATCGGGAGGAACGCTGATATGGAGATACGAGCCTTAACCCCTGCCGAACAGAAATACACCTACGCTCAGAGTATGCAGCTTGAGGGACAGACAAGTAATATCGGACACTTGCGTGGAGATTTTGCATCTTCTGGATATGGATTTTACACTACTTGGTTTGATACAAGACCACAATGGAAAACGGACGAGTTTAAGAACGAGCTTGACGAGGTTATCAATTCGCTTCGTGAGGACAAAGGACTTTTGCACAACCGCTATGATATGAGTGCGTTTGCAAAACACTATCCCGAAAGCGCATTTACAGGAAGCTATTGTACCGAGTACGGTTTCCGTGTGGATACGGAAAAACACGCCTTTCTGTTTCGGTGCAATCCGACTAAGGGCGATTACAATTTTTACTGCTATTGCTTTGTGAAAGAATGGCTTGATAAGCATATCCAAAAAGCCGAACAAGGTATCCGATTTATCGACCCAAATTACAAAGAGCTGTTTCGTATCCCAGATGGCGGCAAAATCATCATCACATCATCGTGGGGCGAAAAAACTGAACGCCCCTGCCGTTTTATTGACGAGTATCATACCCAGATTGGAAATAACATTTTCCATATCTGCGAGTTTGCCGAGCGTATGGAACAAAACGGAGCGACCTATGAGCCAAAGCCCACAGAGCCGCAGACCGTAACAAAAGCCCCAAAGCATAAAGATTTAGAACGATAAGGAGGTTTTGAAAATGGCACTCAACCAAAAGGCAATCAAGGTGCTTGGTAAAGTCTTTGAAGCAGGCTTTACTGATGAAAAGTCGATTGCCGCTATGACAATGGACGATATTCTTGCGATACAGGGTATCACCATAGCCGACATCGGCATTATCAATGAGCTGCAAAAGAGTATCAAGGCAAACAAGGTCATTTCCTTTTTCGGGGGTAATGCTGAATGAGTACAGAGCTTATCAACCGTATTACAGTAAAGAAAGACGGTGTATATCTGTCCTCACACAGTTCAAATGATACCGCCCCCTTTCACTCTTGGCGGTGTAAAAGCCTTTCGGAAATCTATGCCGCCGAAGGACAGGCAGGACTTGACCGAGAAATCGTCTGTATGCTGTATGAATACGCACAGCTCCGTGGCAGTCATAAAAGCCTTGACCGTTATCGCTATGCGATTGAAAGTCCTGCTGCTCACGCCATCTATAAAAAATATACCGACCAAATTGACGACAAATACGAACAGATGGACAAAGCAGATAAGGACAGCGTATGGTACAAGCCGACAGAAAAGGCAAAGGAATATCGAGCCTTTGAGCGTGAAATGCGTAACAAAATGTATGCTGAGATTGCCGAGCGATGCGGCGAGTATGACCGCAAACACAAAAACCGAGATTTAGAACGATAAGGAGGTGTGTAAAGAATGGCTGCGAAGTATCAGCTAATTACAGAGCTGTATCGGCGCACAGGCGTGGCGGTTGCTAAAAATCCGCAGGCGTGGCAGAGCTTTTTGTCTGCCGCTTGCCGCAACTATAAATGCCGATTTGATGAACAGCTCTTGATTTACGCTCAACGCCCTGACGCTGTTGCAGTAGCACAGCTTGAAACTTGGAACAAGCAGTTTAAGCGTTGGGTAAATAAAGACAGCAAAGGCATTGCGGTGTTCGACCCGAAAGGTCGTAGGAACACGCTGAAATACTATTTTGATATATCCGATACGCACGAGGGTTATTACGGCAGCCGCCCTGTTCCGATATGGCAGATGAATGAGCGATACGAGCAGGCAGTTATTGAACGGCTTTCCGACAGATTTGGCGATGTGGAAAGCACCGACCTTGCTTCGGTGCTGATGGAAACGGCAAAAAACGCAGTTGAGGATAATTTACAGGATTATATGCCGCAGCTCAAATCTTGCACGAAGAACAGTTTTTTAGAGGAGCTTGACGAATATAATATCGAGGTCATTTACCGACAGCTTGCGGTCAACAGCGTAGCATATATGCTGATGAGCCGTTGCGGTGTTGATACCGAAGCGGTATTTGAGCGTAAGGATTTTGCGGAAATCATTAACTTTAATACACCCGCCACTATCAACGCTCTTGGTATTGCTACAAGCGATATTTCTGAAATGGCGCTCTGGGAAATCTCTCAGACTATCCGAGATGTACAAATTGCGGAGAAAAGTCAAAATCGCACCTTTGCGCCGCAATCTCAAACACGCTATGATGTAGGCAGAGAACAAGCCGAAAGGAGTAATCATAATGAGCGAAATCACATACACCAAACAAGGGGATTATCTTATTCCCGACCTGACATTACCGACAGAGCCAGAAATTCAGCTTGGCAGATACGCTTTGATGCACAGGGATTATCTGGAGCAGCACAAACGAGTGACCTACCTCAATCTGCTGACATCGGGCGAGCTGAACAAACATCTTTACGAAGTGGAACAGACGGCTCTTACGAGGTTGGAGCTTCTGACAAAACAGCTTTGCAAGGAGCAGGGCGTGACGGAGGAACTGAAAGAAAAAGCACCGATGCAATGGGTCGGGCTGATGAACAATATCCGCAGTCAAGCGGAGGAAACCATACTGACCGAACTGATTTACAGCTAAATGTCGCTGACGAACAGCAGGTCACAGTTAATCTCCCCACCGTAGAAGAACAGATTGAAATGTTAGCGGAAGCAGAGGACGAAAAATCCTCTGCTTTTGCTATTTCTCAGGAGGATATTGACTCTGTTCTTGTTAGAGAAAGCGGCTTTCAGGACGGTAAATATCGTATCTACCGTCAGCTTCAAAAGAATGAGGACAGAAAAAGCAATATTGATTTTCTCAAAAAAGAGTACGGTACAGGAAGCGGTACGCACTACTTTCCAGACGGTACGCAGGGGCACGCTTCGCATGATGGTAAAGGCGTTGCGATTGAAAAGCACGGCTCATCTGCAAACCCCGACCTTGTTCTTTCTTGGGCAAAGGTAGAAAAACGGCTGCGTGAGCTGATAAAGAATGACCGCTATCTGAATGAAAAGGAAAAAGACCATTACGCCGACTATCTCGAAAGTGAGGAAGCTCCGCAGTACGAAATTGACACGCAAAGTAAAATGGCAAGGCAGCGTTTCATCGACGCAAACCGTGACCTTCCCCCTGCCGATAAGAGAGATACCCTTGCTTTGCGGCTGTCCGATTTTATCCGTGATTTAGACGGTTATGAGAAAGACCTGCTTGAAAATGTGGGGCGCACCGACCTTGCCGATGTGACCGCCGAACAGATGGAGCAGCATTTGGGCGACCCCGCTACTGTTCAGCAGCTCCTTGATTTCCTTGCTCTGGTACAGGGCAAGACCGCCGATGTTTACAGCCGCAGCAATGCGTGGCGGTTTTCTCAGGAGCTTATGGAGCTGTATCCTTTCCGTTATGTCTATCACGAGGACGATGTTGTATATATCGGAGCAGACAAATATGAGATTGCGGCGTTTGATGAAAACGCTGTTTCCCTGCGTAATCCCGACTTTCCATTGTTCGGAAAGGAACTCAGCCGAGCTGATTTTGAGGAAAAGTTAAAGGAAAACCCTGCGAACGACCATTTGAAAGTAGTCGTTACCGAAAAGCAAAGTGTTCAGACACCGTCCGAAGAAAAGCCAGACGGCATAAAGTTCTCTATCGGATTTTCGGAACACCCCGCCTTTTATGACAGGCAGTTTAATGACCGATATACCGATTTGAGCTTTGCTCTGGGCAACTATCTTCTCGGCGTTCTGGACGAAAAGCAGCATCGAGAGCGTGAAAGCAAGGATAATGTTGGTTGGTATCATAAGACCGATTTTGAGATTACCGCTACTATCGGCGGCGAAGATTTCCATTATGAAGGACGGTTTGATATTGGCGACGGCGAGGGCGACCTTATCTCCCATATCAAAAACTTTTACGAATACTCTCTGTCCCCGAATTGCCCGTTTATTCCCGAATGGAAGAAACAAGGCGAGGATTATTACCGTGAACAAATAGAAAGCCTGCAATGGGGACGAGATGTGTTTGTACCTTATCTGGAACAGCATAAAACGCTCACCCCAGAGGACGAAAAGCTCTATACGGAGATTATGGCAACGGAAAGCGATTGGTTTGTCCCTGTTGAGGATAAACAGCAGGCTTCTGATTTGCAGTCGCAGATTGTCGCTTATTATAAGTCTGATGACGAAAATATTGTCATTGTGCAGGCTTCCAACGGAAAATATTTTAATCACTACGGCTACGATGAGGACAACAACAGCTTTGCTTCTGCGGCAGGCGGCTTTGATACCTTTGAAGAAGCCGAGCAAACTTTATATGCTCACCGCCCGACAGCCATAGATATAACAGAGGAAAAACAAACTCCGCATTATACCGTAGAACTGACTTCCGATGCCTTTGCCGACCCGTTTATCATACGGGATAACACCGTACCATACGGAGAGGACGGGCAGTATTTCGATGTGGACGGCATTTATCAGACCTTTGAAACCGAGGAAGAAGCACAGGAATATGCCGACACCTTGAATAGTGCCGAAAACATCGTCAAGCTGTTCGCCCAGAAAGATGAGGAACGAAGCCAGCAGGAACAGCCTGATATACAGGATAACTCTGACCTCATCGGCAAGGAAATCCTTATTGATAACCGCCGCTATGTCATTGAAAATATCAGCGAAATAAGCGGCGATGTGTCAATGCGAGATATGACCTTTGCAAATGCCGTGGGCTTTCCCATAAACCGTGTTGAGAAAATCGGCTATATCCGCAGTCTGCTCAGTAAGGCACAGGAAGAAAAACAACCCGAAAAGGCTGTATCTCCTGTCCCTGCTCCTTCAGAGCCACGGCACAATTACCGCATTACCGAGGATACTTTGGGTGTTGGCGGCGCAAAAGAAAAGTTCCGTAATAATATGGCGGCTATCAATCTCTTGCACGAGTTAGAGCTTGAAAACCGACTTGCCACACCCGAAGAACAGGAAATCCTTTCAAAGTATGTCGGTTGGGGCGGTCTGTCTATGGCGTTTGATGAAAACAATGCGGCGTGGGCTGATGAGTTCAAAGAGCTGTATGCAAGTCTTTCCCCAGAAGAATACCGTGCGGCAATGGAGTCCACCCTGACAGCATTTTATACGCCGCCTGTTGTAATAAAAGGTATGTATGAAGCTCTTGAGCGTTTGGGATTTTCCGAGGGCAGTATTTTAGAGCCGTCCTGCGGAACGGGCAATTTCTTCGGTCTGCTTCCCGATACGATGGCAGGCTCAAAGCTCCACGGTGTAGAAATCGACCCTCTTACGGGAAAAATCGCAAAGCAGCTCTATCAGAAAGCCAATATCGCCGTGCAGGGCTTTGAAGAAACAAAGCTCCCAGACGACCACTTTGATGTGGTTATCGGCAATGTGCCGTTTGGCGATTTTAAGGTCAACGACAGCCGTTACAACGCCCAGAAGTTCCTTATTCACGATTACTTTTTTGCAAAGGCTCTTGATAAAGTTCGTGCAGGCGGTGTCGTTGCGTTCATTACCTCTAAGGGAACAATGGATAAGGCAAGCCCCGAAATACGCAAGTATATTGCTCAGAGAGCCGAGCTGCTCGGAGCTATCCGACTGCCTGATAACACTTTCCGAGCAAACGCAGGCACAGAGGTTACGAGCGACATTCTCTTTTTGCAGAAGCGTGACCGAGTGATTGACACAGAGCCAGATTGGGTACACCTTGATACCGATGAGAACGGTATTACGATGAACAGCTATTTTGTGCAGCACCCAGAGATGATTTTAGGCGAGATGAAAATGGAAAGCACACGCTTTGGTTTTGACTCCGCCTGCAAAGCCTATCAGGATATACCTTTGTCGGAACTGCTTCATAACGCTGTTCAGAACATTCAGGGAGAAATCCCAGAGTACGAAAACGAGCTTGATGAAATCTCTGACGGGCAGGACGCTTCTATTCCCGCCGACCCGAATGTGCGAAACTTCTCGTATGCGTTGGTGGACGGCAAGGTTTATTTCAGAGAAGATGACCGTATGACCCCTGCGGCGGCGTCTGTTACCGCAGAAAACCGTATCAAGGGACTAATCCAAATCCGTGATTGTGTGAGAAAGCTCATAGAGTATCAGACCGAGGATTATCCAGATGATTTGATACACACCGAACAGGAAAATCTAAACCGTTTGTATGACAGCTTTACGAAGCAGTATGGACTAATCAACAACCGAGGAAACTATCTTGCTTTTGCATCGGACGAGAGTTACTTCCTTTTGTGTTCTCTGGAGGTGCTTGACGATGAGGGTAACTTCAAAAGAAAAGCGGATATGTTTACGAAAAGGACGATAAAGCCCCACCGTGAAATCACTTCCGTTGAAACCGCAAGCGAAGCTCTTGCCCTTTCTATCGGTGAAAAAGCCCGTGTTGACCTGCCCTATATGGAACAGCTCACAGGCAAACCGAAAGAAGAAATCATTAAGGACTTGCAGGGCGTTATCTTCCGTATCCCCGCAACCGAGCCTGTTCAGTATGTAACCGCAGATGAGTATTTGTCTGGCAATGTAAGAGCCAAACTCATAACAGCCGAAGCCGCAGCAAAGGAAAATCCAGAGTTTGCAGTCAACGCACAAGCCTTAAAGCAGGTCATACCGCAAGACCTGTCGGCGGCTGAAATCTCTGTCCGTCTGGGTACGACTTGGATACCGCAGGAGGATATTCAGAGGTTTGTAATGGAGCTTTTAACTCCGTCAAGCTATGCACAAAGCCGTATCAGGGTAAGATACACCCCGATTAACGGCGATTGGTTTATTGAGAATAAGAGTTCCGATTACGGGAATGTAAAGGCGGACAGCACCTACGGTACAAAGAGGGCTTCCGCCTATCGTATTATTGAGGATACTCTAAATCTCCGTGATACCCGTATTTTTGATTATGTGTATGACGAGAACGGAAACAAAAAAGCCGTATTCAACGCAAAGGAAACCACGGCGGCACAGGCAAAACAGGAAGCAATCAAACAGGCGTTTCAGGATTGGATATGGAAAGACCCAGAACGGAGAAACCGCCTTGTCAGGTATTACAATGACACTTTTAATTCTGTCCGTCCCCGTGAGTACGATGGAAGTCATATTACTTTCGGCGGCATCAGCCCAGAAATCACCCTAAGACCGCACCAAGTAAACGCTATCGCTCATATCCTCTATGGCGGCAATACTCTCCTTGCCCACAAGGTAGGTGCGGGAAAAACCTTTGAAATGGTAGCCGCCGCACAGGAAAGCAAGCGGCTCGGACTTTGCAATAAAGCGATGTTCGTTGTTCCAAATCATCTTGTCGGTCAATGGGCTTCTGAGTATCTGCGTCTATATCCGAGTGCCAATATCCTTGTGACACGAAAGCAGGATTTTGAAACGGGAAACCGCAAAAAGTTCTGTTCCCGCATTGCCACAGGCGATTACGATGCGGTCATTATCGGGCATAGTCAGTTTGAAAAAATCCCGATGAGCATTGAACGGCAACGGGAACAGCTCGAACAGCAGCTTGATGATATTGAGCGTGGTATTGATGATGTGCAGGCAAGCAAAGGAGAACAGTTCACGGTCAAGCAGCTTATGAAAACCCGAAAAGGGATAAAAGCAAAGCTCGACAAGCTCAACGATACCAAGCGTAAGGACACAGTAATCGACTTTGAACAGCTCGGCATTGACAGGCTCTTTATTGATGAGAGCCATTTTTACAAGAACTTGTATCTCTACACGAAAATGCGGAATGTCGGCGGCATTGCCCAGACCGAAGCTCAAAAATCAAGCGACCTGTTTATGAAATGCCGTTATCTGGACGAAATCACAGGCAACCGAGGGACAATATTCGCAACGGGTACGCCTATCAGCAATTCAATGGTAGAGCTGTATTCCGTTCAACGGTACTTGCAGTACGACGCTTTACTACGAAACGGTTTACAGCATTTTGACAGTTGGGCTTCTACCTTTGGAGAAACCGTAACGGCTTTGGAGCTTGCCCCAGAGGGTACAAACTACCGAGCCAAGACACGCTTTGCTAAGTTCTTTAATCTGCCAGAGCTGATGCTGATGTTCCGTGAGGTGGCGGATATACAGACCGCCGATATGCTAAAGCTCCCCGTACCGAAGGTCAATTACCACAATATCAAGACTAAGCCGAGCGAGATACAGACCGAAATGGTAGCTTCTCTTGCAAAACGGGCTGAGAAAGTCAGAGCAAGGCTTGTAGAGCCGAATGTTGATAATATGCTCAAAATCACAAATGACGGGCGCAAGCTGGCTCTCGACCAGCGAATGATTGACCCGATGCTGCCTGATGACCCAAACAGCAAGGTCAATGCCTGTATCGACAATGTGTACCGTATCTGGGAGGAATACGCCGATACAAAAGCTGCACAGCTTGTGTTCTGCGACCTCTCTACCCCGAAGAATGACGGCACATTCAATGTCTATGACGATATGCGTGAGAAGCTGGTTGCCCGTGGTATTCCTGCCGAGCAAATACGGTTTATCCACGAAGCAACTACGGACGCCCAGAAAAAAGAGCTGTTTGCAAAGGTGCGAAGCGGCGAAGTTCGTGTATTATTAGGCTCTACCCCCAAAATGGGCGCAGGCACGAATGTGCAGGACAGGCTTATCGCCATTCACAATCTGGACTGTCCGTGGCGACCGAGCGACCTTGAACAACGGCAAGGTCGTATTGAAAGACAGGGAAATATGTTCCCAGAGGTAGAAGTTTACCGCTATGTAACCGAGCAGACCTTTGACGCTTATCTCTATCAGCTTGTAGAAAGCAAGCAGAAATTCATCTCCCAGATAATGACGAGCAAAAGCCCCGTCCGTTCTGCCGAAGATGTGGACGAGGTTGCTTTGTCCTTTGCAGAGGTCAAAATGCTTGCCACAGGTGATGAGCGTTTTAAGGAAAAAATGGACTTAGACATTCAAGTTTCCAAGCTCAAAGTGCTGAAACAAAGCTATCTGTCCGAGCATTACGACCTTGAGGACAGGATACTCAAATATTTTCCTCAAACCATTGCAGACTATGAACAGCGTATTGTCTGCTATGAAGCTGACGCAGCTCTTGCCGAACAACACAAGCCGCAGGGCGAGGAAAAGTTCTGTCCGATGACCCTGCGTGGTATCCGCTATGCCGAAAAAGCCGCCGCAGGCGAAATGCTCCTTGCGATTTGCAAGGAATATCCCTTGTCCGCACCTACCGAAATCGGCTCTTATCGTGGTTTCAAAATGGAGGTTTTCTATGATACGGTGGGTACGCATTACTGCCTTAACCTCTGCGGGAAAGCAAAATACAAGGTAGAATTAGGCTCTGACCCTCTGGGAAACCTGACCCGAATTGAAAATGAGCTTGCCAAACTCCCTACCCGATTGGAAGCTGCAAAGACCAAACGGGCGGAAACTATCGCACAGCTTGAAACCGCAAAAGTCGAGGTACAAAAGCCGTTTGCCTTTGAGGAGGAACTAAAAGAAAAATCGGAACGGCTGAATACCCTCAATATCGAGCTTAATCTGGATAAGAAAGACCCTGCTGTGCTTGACGCAGAGCCAGAACAAGCCGAGGAACAGCCCGAAAGAAAATGTGCAAATCGTGAGAGATAATTAGATTTCCACATTTGAGTACCGCTTTTCGGAGATGTATAATAGGGCTGTGAAATGAAAACGGAGGTGTTTAGATGGCAAAGGAATTAAACTTCAGCACATTTCTTGATGAATATAATGCTGACTTTTTCGATTATCTCAGCAAAACAAGCACGGCTTCTCATTCTGAAGAAAGGTATCAGGAATTGCTTGAGAAAATAACAACGCTATATAATCAGTACCCTAATGTAAAAACAGTCGTTGATGTAGACAGACCTTGTGAGCTGTCTGCGGAGGATTGCGCCGCTTTAGTTGAGGTACTGAAATGCAGAAACGAAATGGCAAATTTAGAGCTGAAAGAGGTTTATTTCAAAGGCTGTATTGATTGCGTCAGCTACCTTAAAAAACTAAATATTCTTTAACCCGTTGCGGCATTGGCGTAAAGCTGATGCCGCTTTTACATAGCCGAGAGGTTTTCTTAATCGAAAACCCCTCGGCTTATTTTATTGTAAAGGAGGTACAGGATTGAATTATCAGAATTACAGACAGAAACTTAATCAACAGTTGAATGACAAAGTGCGGCAGGAACTTTCCACTTTTCAGAAAGAAATGTTAAGCAAGTCGCCACAGGAGATTTTTGACGCAGCGTATCAAATTACCATTAAAAATGATATTGCAGAGTGTATTCTTAACGCAAATTATTCTCCGCAAGCGGTAAAAGCCTTACTGAAATCGCCTGATTTATTGCAGGATATTTATGAGGAATGGCTCGAAACAGACTATTCTCATACGGAAGAATTAAGCTGCACAGTAACGGATTTTAAGAATTATATGATTAAGACGGAGAAGTTGCTGTCTGGGAAAGAGAGGTAACGCCTATTGAGAACTAATCGACCCTATGTGCAGCTTGACCCTGCCGTGATTGAGCAGGCACGGCAAATGGACTTGCTATCCTATCTGCAACGGTATGAGCCGAACAATCTGAAGCGTGTGACAGGCGAAGTTTACTGTACGAGAGAACACGACAGTTTGAAGATTTCCAATGGCAAATGGTATTGGTGGTCGAGAGGTTTCGGCGGCGTTTCTGCCCTTGATTATCTCATTAAGATTAAGGAATACAGCTTTGTGGAAGCCGTAGAACTGCTTACGGGTATCACGGCGGACTGGAAGCCGCCGCCTGTCCCTGTTCCAAAAGATGAGCCGAAGGAACTGCTTTTACCGCCGAAAAATAAGGACTGCAACCGAGTGACCGAGTACCTTTTCGGGCGTGGGATTGACCTTTCAATCATACAGGACTGTATTGCGGACGGTACGATTTTTGAAAGCTCCAAGTATCACAATGTCGTGTTTATCGGCAAAGACGAAAGAGGAACACCCAAGTATGCCGCCTACCGTGGCACGATTGGAAGCTCTTTTAAGGGCGACGCTTCTGGCAGCGACAAGCGGTATTCGTTCCGACTTCTGGCAGACAAACCGAGTGATACCGTGCATTTATTTGAAGCCGCCATTGATTTACTGTCCTATGCCACCTATCTAAAGTGTGAGGGAAAGGACTATAAATCGGAAAATCTGCTCTCTCTTTCGGGTGTGTATCAGCCCAAGAAAGAAATTAAGGAAAGCAAAATTCCCATAGCTCTAACCACCTTTTTGAAAGCAAATCCCCATATCAAGACCATTTTTCTGCATCTGGACAATGACAAAACGGGCAGGCTTTGTACCGCCGCCCTCAAAGAACTGTTGCAGAAAGACTACAACATCGTTGATGAGCCGCCGCCTGTCGGTAAGGACTTCAACGATTTTTTATTGTCCTATTTGGGTATTGCAAGACCGATTTCAAGCCGTGAAAGGAGTGATGCCCGTTGATTGTCCGCAGATTTTGACCCGAAGAATAACCCGACAAATCAAAAAATTAAATGTTGAAAGCGAGGAAATAACCATTGAAAAAGTATGATGTAACCCTGACCGCCCACTATGAAAAGACCATTTCCGTTTGTGCGGAGAGCGCAGAACAGGCAAAGGCAAAGACCGAAATTATCCTGTTCGATACCGACCTTATCAACTTTACCGATGAAGATTTTATCTGCGGTGAAGCAAAAATCAACGAGTCTTGTGAGGACGGTGCTGAGAATACCGCCGAAGAAGAAGCGAACGAGGACGAGTGTTGTTCGGACTGTCCGTACTTCTGTCCCGTGTGCGGAGAATGTATGTGTGAGGACGAGTGCAACGAGTAATGTCTTACCAAGCACTGAATTTGGTTATCCAAATTCGCTTGTTAGAGGGCAACCCCTAATACCCCGTTAGACAGAAAGGAGTTTAAGAATGATTGAGTTTATATTTTTCATCATCGGCGTAATGCTCGGCGGTCTGACAGGTGTAGTGATTATGTGCTGCTTGCAGATAAACCGACTTACCGAGAGAGAGGAAGTGAAAAATGCGAAAACGAAATGTGCAGATACTTTTCCGCTTGACTGAGGAGGAAGCCGAACAGCTCTACTCTCTTGTGAAAAAATCAGGCTGCTCTAAAGAAGCGTTCCTGAGAGGAATGGTAAAAGGCTATCGGCTCTGCGAAAAGCCTGACCCAGAGTTTTATAAAATGATGCGTGAGCTGTCTGCCATCGGTAACCGTATCAATCAGCTTGCGGCAAAAGCCAATGCCTTAAACTTCGTGGACGCTCCGATGCTGAAAGAGGAAGCGCAAAGGTGGCACGAGTTTCAAATCGCTGTCCGAAAAAAATATCTGCTTCCAAGAAAAGCACCGTAATGGCAGTCTGTGAAATATGGGATGTGCGTGGCAGGCTCGACCACCCCATAGATTATGCGGAAAATCCCGAAAAGACAGCTAACCCCAAATACACCGAAGCGGATTTGCAGGCTATGGTCGATGTAATGGAATATGCCACCAACAAGGATAAGACCGAGCAGCGTTATTTTGTCACAGGCGTAAACTGCGACCCAACCACCGCCAGAGATGAAATGATGATTGCAAAAGCGCAATGGAACGATGAAAGCGAGATTGTCTGCTATCACGGTTTCCAGAGCTTTAAACACGGTGAGGTTACGCCAGAGCAGGCGCACGAGGTCGGTGTAAAACTTGCCCAAAAGATGTGGGGCGACAGATTTCAGGTTATCGTTGCCACTCACCTAAATACCGACTGTCTGCACAACCACTTTGTTGTAAACTCCGTATCCTTTACGGATGGCAAGCATTACCACGACAACAAAGCAAACCTGCGGCTTTTGCGACAGCGTTCCGATGAGCTTTGCCGTGAATATGCCCTGTCCGTCATTGAACACCCAAGCGGAAAGAAAAAGCCATACGCTTTGTATCAGGCTGAGAAAAACGGTATGCCCACGAGGGATAATGTTACACGGCAGGCGGTGGACGAAGCTATCAGCAAGTCATTCACGCTGAAAGACTTTGACCGCATTATGGCTGAAATGGGATACCGTGTGAGCTTTGACCCAAACCGCAAATATTGGACGGTCATCGGTAAGGGGTGGAAACGCCCGAAGCGGCTGTATAAGCTCGGAGAAGAATATACCAACGAGAGGATTATGGAGCGTATCACAGAAAACTCCTACGCCGTGAAGTTCTCCAGATTTACCGAGCCGCAAAGGACAGTCAAGGTGTTCCGTGTCAAAGGCTCTCTAACGGGGGCTAAAAAAATCGGCGGATTGCGGGGGCTGTATCTGCACTACTGTTACAAGCTCGGTATCCTGCCTAAAAATAAAAAACAGAATTACGCAAGGCTTCATTATCTTTTGAAAGACGACTTAATGAAAATGGAAGCTATCACACAGGAAACAAGGCTGCTATGCCGTAATCGCATTGATACGGTAGAGCAGCTCTTGTCATATAAAGGCTCTTTGGAAACGGAAAAAACCGACCTGCTTCAAAAGCGTAAGGAACTTTATTCTATGTCCCGCAAAACAGGCGGCGAAGAAAAGGAAGCAATACGGTCACAGCTTTCCGATTTATCCAAACGCCTGAGCGTTATACGAAAGGAGGTCAGGCTGTGCGAGGGTATCGAAGCCCGTAACGCTGCTCTCAAAGAAAAGTTATCCACCATACGGGCAGATGAAGAACAACAACGAAAGGAGCTGATGACGAATGAATACAAGCGGCGAAGCGGCAGAACAAATCGTCCGAATGAGCTTGGAAGGATTTGAGGTCGCAGCCAAAATCACAGGTGCAGGTGCAAAGAACATCGCCGTTCTTCTCTATTCCATTCTGAAAGAGGAAAAGAAAACAAAGGGCAAAGCAAGGCTTACCAATATGCTCCGTTCTGGCAAGGAGCTGAAAGTCTTTACCGTAAAAAACGGCGACCTGAAAAAGTTTACGCAGGAAGCTAAAAAGTACGGCGTACTTTACTGCGTCCTTGCGGACAGAGGAAACAAAGACCCAAATGCGGAGGTCGATGTGATTGCCCGTGCGGAGGACGCATCGAAAATCAGCCGTATTGCGGAACGCTTCAAATTGGCGTCGGAAACCACCGCTTCTATTGTGACCGAAACCGAGAAATCCAAAGATGAAAAAACAGGTCAGCCAGAGCCAGACATCGGCGTACAGGAAAAAGCCGAGAAAGATAAGCTGCTCGATGAGCTTATGGGCAAGCCTATCCAGAAGGAGGAAAATGCTCAAAACCCCTCATTGGCAAAGACCGAAAAATCCCCTCAGTCCGAGCCTATCTCAGAGCAGCCAAAGAAGTCCGCAGAGGGGGCTACTATGACTAAGGACGAAAAACCGTCTGTCAGAGAGGAACTGCGGAAAATCAAGGAGAGCCGAAAGGAACAGGAAGCGGATACTTCCTCTGCCCTGGACAAAAGCTCTGCTTCTGACAGGGCAAAGAAGCAACCCGCAGGCAAGACCGAGCATAAGCAGCCCCAGAGAAAGAAAAAGAAACCCAAATCTAAAGAAACGAGGTAAAACAGAATGAGCATTTATGATGTGTTTAACGGTGGCAGCAAACCGTTTGATAAAACGGAATGGGCAGCCCAGAAACAGGCGCAGCGCAAGGAAGCCTATGAGCTGATTGACAATACCTGCGCTGAGATGATGATAAGCGGCGACAGCTTCCGTCAGTATCTTGATGTGCAGGGGCGTTTTGACCGTTACTCGGTTGCAAACGCTATTTTGGTATCGGCACAGATGCCCGAAGCGACACAGCTTAAAGACTACAACACTTGGAAGCAGAGCCGTGTATATGTGAACAAGGACGCACAGAAAGTTGTTATCCTTGAGCCGAGCAAGGAATATACCCGTGATGACGGTACAAAAGGTATTTCCTATAACGCCAAAGTGGTATATGACATTTCTGAAACATCGGCAAAAGAGAGAATGCAGCCGCAGGAGCAGAAATCTATGCGTGAGCTTGTATCGGCTTTGATTGACGCAAGCCCCGTGCCTTGCGTTCCCGTTGATGACTTGGAACTGCCTGCCTACTATGACAGCTCTCAGCAGACTATCTTTGTCAAAAAGGGACTTTCTGAGGAAGTGTTGTTTATCAGTATGGCAAAGGAAGTATCTGCGGCGGTTTATGACTTTAAGTACAATGAGAGCCGTGATACTTCCGATTTCAAATCCTTTTGCGTTGCCTATATGGTAAGCTCCCGTTACGGCGTGGATACCAAAGGCTTTGACTTTTCCAGACTGCCCAGAGAGTATGACGGAATGGATACGCAGGTGTTTAAGGGAGAGCTTGGTACAATGCGTGATGTTCTGGGTGAAATCCAGAACGATATGTATAAGAGTATGGAGAAAAACAAGCCTGCAAGGAATAAAGAGCAGGAACGCTAATCGGAGGTGCAGCTTATGAAAGAAGAACGATACCATATCGCACTTGACAAGTACGATAAAAATATCGTTATCAATGCGCTCAACAACCTGAGAAATCGGCAGATACAGGAGGAACGCCCCACCGAGCCTGTTGATGAGCTGATTGACAAGGTAGCCAACGCACCGACCAGAAAGGTCAAGGTTGTTCCGTGCAGGTGCAATGAGGAACGATGACAAAAAAACGGGCTTAATCCTTTCTGTCTGCGGTATTGTTCCTGTTATATGGCTTGCCCTGATGACAGCACCCTATGTGGGTGGAGGTTTAGTTGAAATAATCAGAGGTCTGCCCGTGGCAATGGGCAATCCGTTTCAAATAACGGTGTGTGAGGACAGCGTAAAGACTGTCCTTATTTTTTTGCTTGCCTACGCTATGGGTATCGGCATTTATTTCTCTACACGCAGGAACTACCGCAGGCGTGAGGAACACGGCTCGGCTAAATGGGGCGATACGGGGACTTTGAACAAGAAATACCGTGATAAAGACCCGTCCGCAAATAAGCTGCTCACCCAGAATGTCCGCATAGGCTTAGACGGGAAAAAGCACCGCCGAAATCTGAATATCCTTGTGTGCGGCGGCTCTGGAGCAGGAAAGACGAGGTTTTTTTGTAAGCCGAACGCAATGCAATGCAACACCTCAATGGTAATTTTAGACCCGAAAGGCGAAATCGTGCGAGATGTGGGCGGACTGCTTGAAAAGAAAGGCTATGAGGTGCGTGTTCTTGACCTTATCAATATGCACCGCAGCCATTGTTACAATCCCTTTGTTTATCTGCGGAATGACAATGATGTGCAAAGGCTTGTAACCAATCTGTTTAAGGCGACTACTCCGAAAGGCTCACAGTCGCAAGACCCATTCTGGGATACGGCGGCAAGTATGCTTCTGTTGGCGTTGGTGTTCTATCTGAAATATGAAGCACCGCCCGATGAGCAAAACTTCCCGATGGTAATGGAGTTGCTTCGTGCGGGTGAAGTCCGTGAGGACGATGACAGCTATGTAAGCCCTCTGGACGAACTGTTTGACCGTCTGGAAATGGTAAACCCAGAGCATATTGCCCTGAAGTATTACAGGGACTATCACTCAGGCTCGGCTAAGACCTTAAAGAGTATCCAGATTACCCTTGCCGCAAGACTTGAAAAGTTCAACCTTGAAAGCCTTGCAGGGCTTACCGCCACCGATGAGCTTGACCTGCCCTCTTTGGGCGAAAAGAAAGTTGCTCTGTTCGCTCTCATTCCCGATAACGATACGAGTTTTAATTTTCTCGTGAGCATCCTTTATACGCAATTGTTTCAGCAGCTTTTCTATCTGGCAGACCACAAATACGGAGGTAGCCTGCCTGTGCATTGCCATTTCATAATGGACGAATTTGCCAATGTGAGCCTGCCCGATGACTTCGACAAGATACTGTCAGTTATGCGTTCAAGAGGTGTGTCCGTATCCATTATCCTGCAAAATCTGGCGCAGTTGAAGGCTTTGTTTGAGAAACAATGGGAAAGCATCGTAGGCAACTGCGACACTTTTTTGTATTTAGGCGGCAACGAGCAAAGTACGCACAAATATGTGTCGGAACTGCTCGGCAAAGAAACGATTGATACCAACACCTTTGGTAAAAGCTCTGGGCGAAGCGGAAATTACTCGACCAACTATCAAATATCGGGGCGTGAACTGATGACGCCAGATGAAGTGCGTATGCTTGATAACCGCTACGCACTTCTTTTTTTGCGTGGGGAACGCCCTGTAATGGACTTCAAGTATGACATTATGAAGCACCCGAATGTAAAACTGACAACCGACGGAGGCAAACCGCCGTATATCCACGGAGAACCGACACAGGCTGTCGCAACTCTTGTGTTTGACAGCGATATTCCAAAGGATGCCGTAAGCGTAAAAGCTGTCAGCACTTCCTATGAGCTTCTCTCCAACGAGGACTTGGAAGAAATCTTTAACATCTAAAGGAGGATTTTTATTTATGAAACTTTTTCAGAAAAACCAAAGTAAGGAAACTGTAAAGCTGCCGATGTCTGGCAAGGTTAAAAAAGGCTTCCGTTTTTACTGCGTAAGTGTTATGGCAACGGCTTTGGTGGTCGGCACATCTATGACTGCCTTTGCAGCAAGCGACCCTCTTACCGTAGTCAATAATCTATCCGACTTCATTTTCGGCTTAATCCGTGCCGTAGGTATGATTTTGCTCGGCTTCGGCGTAGTACAGATTGGTCTGTCGCTGAAATCTCACGACCCATCCCAGAGAGCGAACGGTTTTTTGACCCTTGCAGGCGGCGTAGTCATCACCTTTGCGAAAGAAATTCTTACACTCATTACGGGCTAATAAAAAACTGACACAAGACAAGATAACGGGAGCAGATCCGCTTTGCGGATTTACTCCCGCTATCCAATTATCTAAGGAGGTGGTCGAATGTCGGATAATTGGATTGTGCAAAACTTAGAGAACGCTCTTAAAACTTGGAACGACAAGCTATCAGAAATATGGCAGCTCATCACCCAATCCCCAGAGCAGTTCAAAGGCGGCACAATTTGGAATGTAATCGTAGATATTCACGGCGCAGTACAGGCTATCGGGCTTGCATTGCTTGTACTTTTCTTTGTTGTCGGCGTAATGAAAACCTGCGGCTCGTTTGCCGAGGTTAAAAAGCCCGAACACGCTCTGAAGCTGTTTATTCGCTTTGCCCTTGCAAAAGGCGTTGTGACATACGGCTTGGAGCTGATGATGGCTCTATTCAATATCGTACAGGGCTTAATATCCACTATTATGAACGCCGCAGGCTTCGGCACGGCTACGCAGACGGTATTGCCGCAGGAAATTGTTACGGCTGTTGAGGACTGCGGCTTTTTCGAGAGTATCCCCCTATGGGCAGTCACTCTTATCGGCGGGCTTTTCATCACGATATTGTCATTCATTATGATTATGTCCGTGTACGGAAGATTTTTCCGCCTTTATCTTTATACCGCAATCGCTCCCGTTCCTCTTTCCACTTTTGCGGGAGAGCCGAGCCAAAATGTGGGCAAGAGCTTTATCAAGTCGTATGCCGCCGTCTGTTTGGAGGGCGCAATTATCGTGCTTGCCTGTATCATCTTTTCCCTTTTTGCGGCTTCTCCCCCTGCGGTTGACCCAAACGCTGCGGCAGTATCTATGGTGTGGAGCTATATCGGAGAGCTGATATTTAATATGCTCGTCTTGGTCGGTGCGGTCAAAATGGCAGACCGTGTCGTTCGTGAAATGATGGGCTTATAAGGAGGAAACAATGAAACGGTTTTATATTTTTAAGGACGGGACGATGCAAGGAAGTGCGCCTACGAAAGAGGAAGCTATTGAACTAATCCGTCAGCGGCAAAAACGAGAAACGCACCCCATTCTGCGTTCTGAATACAGCATTATTGCGGGTGAGGAAGAATTTATCCCATACCCGTCCCAGAAGAAACCACCAAAGAGAAAGAACACTATGGAACGATAAGGAGGTGCTTTTTACTTGGAAGTCAAGATAAATAAGGAAATCCGCAATTACACGGAGAGTATGTTTTTTGGACTGTCGCTCAGACAGTTCATTTTTTCTTTACTTGCCTGCGGCGTGGCGGTAGGGCTGTATTTTATTCTCCGTCCGTATTTCGGAATAGAAACGCTTAGTTGGGTGTGTATTCTCGGTGCTGCTCCCTTTGCGGTAATGGGCTTTGTTAAGTACAACGGTATGACCGCAGAGCAATTTGTATGGGCGTGGATTAAGTCGGAGTTTTTGATGCCGAAAAAGCTAATGTTCAACCCCGACAATCTCTATTATGAAACGCTGAAAACCACAATTCAAAACCACGAGAAAGGCGTTTGCCCAGTGGCGAAAAAATCAAATAAAACAAAGCGCAGCAAGGAGGTAAAGAATGCTGAAAACTCTTAAAACTCTGTTTAAGCAGGATAAGGAAAAGTTTGTCGTTCCCAAATCGGTGCAGGCGGTTATCCCGATTAAGACTATCTGGGAGGACGGCATTTTCCTTGTCGGCAGCAACAAATATGCAAAGACCTTTAAGTTTGAGGATATAAACTATTCTGTGGCAAGCCGTGAGGATAAAGAAGCGATGTTCCTTGAATACTCGGAGCTTCTCAATTCTCTCGATAGCGGCGCAACTACAAAAATCACGGTCAATAACCGCAGGCTCAACAAGGTCGATTTTGAGCAGACCATTTTAATTCCTATGGCGGAGGACGGATTGGATAAGTACCGTAAGGAATACAACAAAATGCTTCTTGATAAAGTAACTGGAGCTAATTCTATCGTACAGGATAAGTATGTGACGGTTTCCGTCTGTAAAAAGAATATCGAGGAAGCAAGGAATTATTTTGCCCGTGTTGGAGCTGATTTGATTTCCCATTTTTCCCGACTCGGCTCAAAATGCGTAGAGCTTGAAGCGGAAGAAAAGCTCCGCATTTTCCACGACTTCTACCGCACAGGCGAGGAAACGGGCTTTGCCTTTGATATGCTTTTGAGTATGCGAAAGGGTCACGACTTTAAGGACTATATCTGTCCCGATACTTTCGAGTTTGAAAAGGACTACTTTCGTATGGGCGACAGATATGGGCGTGTCATTTTTCTGCGTGAGTATGCGGCATATATTAAGGATAGTATGGTGGCGGAGCTTTGTGAGCTTAACCGCAATATGATGATGTCCGTTGATATTATCCCCGTACCCACAGACGAAGCCGTGCGTGAGGTAGAAAACCGTCTTTTGGGTGTAGAAACCAATATCACGAATTGGCAGCGTAAACAAAATCAGAACAATAATTTTTCGGCGGTCATTCCCTATGACCTTGAACAGCAGCGCAAGGAAAGCAAGGAGTTCTTGGACGATTTGACAACCCGTGACCAGAGAATGATGTTTGCGGTTTTGACGATGGTGCATACGGCTGAAACAAAGGAGCAGCTTGACAACGATACGGAAGCTCTCCTTACCACAGCCAGAAAGCACCTCTGTCAGTTTGCGGTACTGAAATATCAGCAGATGGACGGGCTGAATACCGCCCTGCCGTTTGGCGTCCGCAAGATTGATGCAATGCGGACTCTTACAACGGAAAGTTTGGCGGTTTTTATTCCTTTCAGAGTGCAGGAAATTCATCACGAAAACGGCGTTTACTATGGGCAAAATGTTATCAGCAAAAATATGATTATTGCCAACCGCCGCTATTTGCTCAACGGCAACTCTTTTATTCTCGGTGTGTCGGGAGCAGGAAAATCCTTTACAGCAAAAGAAGAAATGACAAATATCATTCTCACAGACCCGAATGCCGATGTCATTATTATAGACCCTGAGCGAGAATATTCGCCGCTTGTAAAGGCGATGCAGGGCGAGGTCATTCATATCTCGGCAACAAGCGAAAGCCATATCAATGCTATGGATATGAACTCCGATTACGGTGACGGCGCAAACCCCGTCATTTTGAAATCGGAGTTTATTTTGTCTTTGTGCGAGCAGCTCATCGGCGGCGCAAGTCTGGGTGCAAAACAAAAGTCGATTATTGACCGTTGTACGGCAAGCGTGTACCGCCACTATCAGCAGGGCAATTATCAGGGCGTACCGCCCACCTTGCAGGACTTCCGTGAGGAACTGCTTAAACAGGACGAGCCAGAAGCGAAAGAAATCGCCCTTGCTATCGAGCTGTTTACGGACGGCTCTCTGAATACCTTTGCAAAGCATACCAATGTGGATACGCACAGCCGCCTTATCTGCTACGACATTCTGGATTTAGGCAAGCAGTTGCAGCCCATCGGTATGCTTGTCGTTCTCGACAGTATCTTAAACCGTATTACCCAGAACAGAGCAAAAGGCAGAAACACATTTATTTTCATTGATGAAATCTATTTGCTGTTCCAACACGAATACTCGGCAAACTTCCTCTTTACTCTCTGGAAGCGTGTGCGTAAGTACGGTGCGTACTGTACGGGTATTACGCAGAATGTGGACGACCTTTTGCAGAGCCATACGGCGAGGACGATGCTTGCCAATAGTGAATTTATCATTATGTTAAATCAAGCGTCCACCGATAGGATTGAGCTTGCCAAATTGCTTAATATCTCCGACCTTCAGATGAGTTATATCACGAATGTCGGTGCAGGTCAGGGATTATTAAAAGTCGGCAGTTCCCTTGTGCCGTTTGTCAACAAGTTCCCGCGCAATACGGAGCTTTACAGGCTGATGACAACCAAATTCGGAGAAACTTAAAGAGAAAATACGGTGTTCGTGTCGAAATCCAATGCAATCCCAAAAATAATTCATGTATTTTAATGTGATTTTCAAAGTAAAACTCATTGATATTTACATGAATATATGATATACTATGGTCAGCACCTTGAAGGAGGTCTGATTATGTATCGAAAGATTATGAGCTTTTTAGAAGCGTGGAAAGACAGCGAACACCGTAAACCCCTTATTTTACAGGGAGCAAGACAAGTCGGCAAAACCTATTCCATTTTAGAGTTCGGGCGCATACACTATGAAAATGTGGCGTATTTTAATTTTGAAACCAATCCAAAGCTGAATGAAACTTTTGAGGAAAACATCAGCCCCGATTATCTGATACCCATTTTATCGCATATCGCAGGGCAGACTATTGTGCGGGTAAAGACGCTGATTGTCTTTGATGAGGTGCAGCTCTGCGAGAGAGCGTTGACCTCTCTGAAATACTTTTGCGAGGACGCTCCCGATTATCATATTATTGTAGCGGGAAGTCTTTTGGGCGTTGCGGTAAACAGGGCAAAGTTCTCATTCCCCGTAGGCAAGGTGGATATGAAAACCCTCTATCCTATGGATATGGAGGAATTTATGGTAGCCTGCGGCGAAAGCGCCCTTGTGGAGCAGATTAAGAAATGCTTTGCAGAGGATAAACCTTTGCCCTCTGCTTTGCACGATGCGGCAATGCAGCTTTACCGTCAATATCTTATCGTCGGCGGTATGCCCGAATGTGTAATGCAGTTTGTGGAAACAAAGGATTATATCCTTGTGCGCCATACGCAGGATACAATTTTGGCAAGCTATCTCAATGATATGAGCAAGTACAACAATCTGAACGAAATCAAAAAAACAAGACTTGCTTATGACAACATCACCGTGCAGCTTTCCAAGAAAAACACCCGTTTCCAATATAAGCTGATTAAAAAAGGCGGCAGGGCTTCCGAATTTGAAAACGCAATCGAATGGCTCTGTCTGTCTGGCATTGTTTCACAGGTGTATAAGGTGGAGCAAATCAAAAAACCTTTAGAGAATTACCGTGACATTGATGCGTTCAAGATTTATGTTTCCGACTTGGGACTGCTCTGTGCGAAGAAAGATTTAGCGGCAAATGATGTCCTCTATATGGTCGAGGAACTGAACGACTTTAAGGGTGGGATGGCTGAAAATTATGTCAATGTGCAGCTTGCCATCAACGGATATAAAACCTACTATTGGGAGTCCGAGCGTGGAGCTGAGATTGATTTTGTCATTCAGCGTGACGGTGAGCTTATTCCCATTGAGGTCAAGTCCGCCGACAACACACGGGCAAAAAGCTTAAAGGTCTATATGGAAACTTACAAGCCTGCCTATGCCATCAAACTCTCTGCAAAGAACTTTGGCTTTGAGGATAATAAAAAGATTGTTCCTCTTTACGCCGCATTTTGTATCTAAACTCAATCATATTACGAAGATAACGCTCACAGAAATGTGGGCGTTATTTTTATGCAGACATCTTCTGTCATTCCAAAAGCAGACGGAAATTTCAAGATAAGAAAGGACGAAAAGCCTATGAAAGATTATAAGAAAATCATCTGCCTTACTGCCGCCGTATGCCTGTTAGGTGCGGCGGCTTTTTGCGGCTATCACATTTACGACCATTATGCCCACGAAGCCGAGCAAACCGAAGCCTTTGAAGAAATTGCCGCAATCGTGGAGCTGGCACAGACAGAGGACAGTAACGCCCCAGAAGTCCCATTGACTGAGGAAGAAAATGTCCTTACAGAGTACGGCGAACTGTTTTTGAAGAACACGGATATGGTCGGCTGGCTTTCCATTGCCGGCACGCCCCTCAATTATCCTGTGATGCAGACGCCGAATGAGCCTAACTACTATTTGAAGCGTAACTTTGAAAAGAAATACAGCGACTTGGGGACGCCGTATATTCAGGAAAACTGCGACATTACAAGCAACGATAACCTTATTATCTACGGTCATCACATTAAGGGCGGCAAAATGTTCGGGGCTTTGGAGGATTACAAGTCCCAGAGCTTTTATGAGGAACACAAAACCATTCAGTTTGATACCCTTACGCAGCGTGGCAAATATGAAATTATCGCTGTTTTTAAGACCGTGGCGTACAGCTCTCAGGGCTTCCGCTACTATGATTTTGTCAATGCGGAAAGCGAGGACGAGTTTAACGCCTATATTCAAAAATGCAAAGAGCTTGCATTGTACGAAACAGGCGTAACCGCAGAATACGGCGACAGGCTCATTACCCTCTCCACCTGCGAATACTCAGCGCAGAACGGCAGGCTTGTGGTGGTCGCAAAAAAGACAGCTTGATTTTGACCGCAAATCTTCTGGGAAAGGAGGTTATCTATGGCTGATATAAAGACCAGAGATGCAGTCAAAGGAACGATTAAGACCATTGACAAGGCTGCGGTAGCTTCCGAGCGTATGAAGTCTGCCTACTCCAAGATAAAAAGCAAGGCAGAACAAGGCTATTATGCCGATGAAAACTCCGCCACCGAATATGCCGCCGATAAGGTTTCAGCAGCTTCGGAGCGTATCACGGACGAGGGCGTTCATCAGTTCAACAAGCAAGGTCAAAAAGGAGTAAAAACCACAAAGGACAATGTGGTTAAGGCAAAGGATAAAATATCCGAGTTCAAGCAAAAGCGAGCCGCCAAAGCCGCCGAGCAGCGTATGTCTGGAAACAGCGTACAGACCTATCGCAGTACCGTAAGCCGTTCCGCAGATAAGGCAGTCAAAGGCGCACAGCAAACGGAAAAAACCATAAAGCAGACTGCCCGAAGCGGAAAAAAGACAGTAAAAACAGCCGCCAAAGGTACGGTAAAGACTACGCAAAAATCCGTAAAAACCGCACAAGCAACCTCAAAGGCAGTGATAAAAACTGCCGAGCATACCGCCAAAGCAACGCAGGCGGCGGCAAAGGCTTCCGTAAAAGCGGCTCAGAGAGCTGCACAGGCAGCCAGAGTTACAGCGAGGGCTGCGATTGCTGCTGTAAAGGCTGCGGTCAAAGCGACTGCTGCGGCAGTTAAAGCGATTATCGCAGGAACAAAGGCGCTGATTGCGGCGATTGCGGCGGGCGGTTGGGTTGCGGTTGTTGTCATTTTGGTTATCTGCCTTATCGGTCTGCTCGTAAGCTCGGTATTTGGTATTTTCTTTTCTGGCGAGGACTCAGGAAACGGAATGACAATGCAGACCGTGGTTAGAGAAATCAATACCGAATATGACACCTGCCTTGATGAAATCAAAAGCGATACGGCTTACGATGTTCTGGAGATGTCAGGAAGCCGTGCCGTCTGGAAAGAGGTTCTTGCGGTTTACTCGGTCAAAACTACCACAGACCCAGACAATCCGCAGGAAGTAGCGACAATGGACGATAATAAAAAACAGCTCCTGACGGACATATTCTGGGAAATGAACGAAATAAGCTCCAGAACGGAAAGCAAGACCGAAACCGTGATAACTGAAACCGATGACGGTCACGGGAATATCGTTCAGACTGAAACTACCCAAACACGGACTTACCTGTATATTACCGTCAGCCACAAAACCGCCGAGGAAATGGCAGACCAATACGGTTTTGATGACGAGCAGCGGCAGATGTTGTCCGAATTACTTGCCGATGAAAACAATTCGCTATGGTCGCAGGTGCTTTACGGTATATCCGCAGGTGACGGCGAAATCGTAAGCGTGGCTCTATCACAGGTCGGTAATGTAGGCGGTCAGCCCTATTGGTCGTGGTATGGCTTTAACTCCCGTGTTGAATGGTGCGCTTGCTTTGTTTCGTGGTGTGCGAACGAATGCGGCTATATCGAGAACGGTATTATTCCAAAGTTTGCAGGCTGCATACAAGGCTCTGAATGGTTTATGGAGAGAGGACAATGGCAGGACGGCAGCTTTACGCCAGAAGCAGGACAAATTATCTTCTTTGACTGGGAGGGCGACGGTCTTACAGACCATGTAGGTATTGTAGAGCGTGTGGAAAACGGAACTGTCTATACCGTTGAGGGCAACTCTGGCGATGCTTGCCGACAGAACAGCTACTCCATCGGCAGCAGCGTTATCTATGGTTACGGTATCCCCGCTTATTAAAAAAAGGCGAAAGAAAACCAGAGGTTACTCCTCTGGCTCTTTTGCCTTACATAGACCGTATACAGTCGCTTCAATCACGGACAGTTCTTTATCATCTAAATTGTCGAGCTGTGCGTCTAAGCGTCTGCGGACGGAACTCTTTTTGACTTCTTTATTAGGAAATATATACTCATCAACCGAGACATCAAACATTTGAATAAGTTGGATAAACAGCTCGATGCTTGGATATTTTCCTTCATTTTCAATGGCTTGAATGTGTCTGGGAGCGTAGCCGATTATTCCAGAAAGCTGCTCTCTCGTCATTCCTCTTGCTTCACGGGCTTTCTTAATCGCCTGTCCTATCGGCATAAAATCGAAATCAAAATCGTTGTTTCTCTCGTCCATAAGCTCACCACCTTGCTACAATATATCTTTCCCTTATATTGTATGGATATGTGGCTTCTTATTAAACGATGTGAAAATGCCTGTTATAAGATATTTCACTTCTTATAGTAGGAACTCAAACAGCATTAACTTAAAGAAGATACGGTATTGAAAGACAACCCTCTATCTTGACACCGTAAAGATTGTGTAGTATAATGTTTACGCTGTCAAGATTGGAGGATGAAAAATGGATAAAAAAAGCTATCATCACAATAACTTAAAGAATGAACTGATTGAAAAAGGAATTGAGCTTGTAAGTAATTATGGTTTATCTCAGCTCTCTTTAAGGAAAGTAGCTCAATCCTGTAATGTCAGCCACGCCGCCCCATACAGCCATTTTGCAAACAAAGAGGAATTGGTTGCGGCAATGCAGCTTCACATTACAGAGCAGTTTACAGATAAATTGCTTGAAACCATTGAACATCATAGAGGAAGCACAGACTTTTTAATGGAATTTGGAAAAGCGTACATTTCCTTTTTTATCGAAAAGCCGCAGTATTTTACATTCCTTTTTCAAGAAGGCAACATTGAAATTAACTTGGACATTGATAGCAGCTCATCGGAGAACTATAAACCCTTTGTAATATACAAAGAGCAGATATTAAAACTTCTTGAAAGCTCCGATATGCCAGATGATAAAAAGCAAGATTGCATTGTCGCTCTCTTTGCCTATATACACGGATTAGCTTCATTAGCCACAATGAAAAATGTTCACTATGGTATGGATTGGAAAAGTAAGTTGGAGGATTTAATTTCTACCCTATCTTTTGAGGTTTAGAAAATATTATGGTAAGTATATATTTAAGCGGAACAGGCAACACAAAGTATTGTATTGAATTATTGACTTCTCTAATCGACCAAAGCGCAAGAGCCATACCTTTAGAGTGCTGCGAAGATGTAATTGATGCAATCCAATGTAATGATACTATTGTTTTAGGGTATCCTACTCAATTCTCTAATGCACCATATATGGTTAGAGAATTCATTTCAAAGAACTCTGCTCTCTGGCAGGGTAAAAACATATTATGCGTCGCAACAATGGGCGCATTTAGCGGTGATGGAGCTGGCTGTACCGCAAGATTATTAAAAAAGTATGGAGCGAATATCCTCGGAGGGCTTCACATTAAAATGCCCGACTCTGTATGTGACAGTAAGCTACTAAAGAAATCTTTTGATGAAAACAGGAGGATAATTGCCGCCGCTAATAGAAAAATTGAAGAAACTGCTTTACATATACGAAACGGAAAATACCCCAAAAACGGCATAACAGTTTTTTCGTATATCATAGGGCTTTTCGGTCAAAGGCTTTGGTTTTCTGGAAAAACGGCAGATTACTCTACTGAGATTAAAGTCAGTACCTCGTGCAACGGCTGCGGTTTATGTGCTTCTATTTGCCCGATGAAAAACATCTCTGTTAAAGGCGGAAAGGCTGTCCCGCACAGCAAATGCACAATGTGTTACCGATGTATCAGCAGTTGCCCCCAAAAAGCAATTACGCTTTTAGGAAATGAAGTCATTGAGCAATACAGGATAGAGAAATATTTATAAAGTGGTAATACCACCTGCTTGCAGCATATTTGCTTGCAAGCGTACACTGTTTTAATTTTCCTGTGGATTGTAATGAGATTGTAAGAAGTGGTTGCTATACTGAACTTACAAAATAAAAAATACAAATTTGGAGGTTTTCAATATGGCAATACTTGAAACAAAGGACTTACGAAAGATATATGGCAGCGGAGAAAACGAAGTCCGTGCTTTGGACGGGGTATCTATCTCCGTAGAAGAAGGCGAATTTGTTGCTGTTATCGGTACATCGGGCAGCGGTAAATCCACTCTCTTAAATATGATTGGTGGCTTAGACCGCCCTACTTCTGGTAGTGTTACTATCCGAGGAAAAGAACTTTTGAAAATGAAGGACGAGGAATTGACAATTTTCCGCCGCAGAAATATCGGCTTTGTCTTTCAGAACTACAATCTGCTCCCCGTACTCAATGTGTATGAGAACATCGTGTATCCTATTGAGATTGACGGTGGAAAGACCGATACAGGTTTTGTAAAAGAGATTATCCAAACTCTCGGCTTGGAGAGAAAACTTAAAAATATGCCGAACAATCTCTCTGGCGGTCAGCAGCAAAGGGTTGCGATTGCCCGTGCGCTTGCAACAAAGCCTGCCATTATCCTTGCCGACGAGCCGACTGGCAATCTGGACTCCAAAACGAGTATGGATGTTATCCTGCTGATGCAGTCCATCAGCAGACAATTCCATCAGACCACCATTATGATTACTCACAATGAGGAAATCGCTCAGATGGCAGACCGCACAATCCGCATTGAGGACGGCAAGGTTGTTTCGGGAGGTGTCAGATATGCACGCTAACCGAAATAAAAGCGCAGTTAAGCGAGTCGAAAAAGGAATGATGAAAGCAAACCGCACCCGTAACCTGTTTGCGGTATTTGCAATCGTCCTAACTACCTTTATGATTACCACCGTGTTTAGTTTGGGCATTAACTATATGGAAAATATGAAGTTAATGCAGGTGCGTACTGCGGGTACGACCGCCGATGTTTCCCTTGCTATGCCAACGGCGGAGCAGGAACAGCAGATTAAGGATTTGGAATATGTTAAAACCGTCGGTACACAATATATGGTCGGCTCGGTTGCCGAGAAGAACGACGAGGGGCGTGAGCTTTCTATTGCGCTCCAGTATTATGACACCACCGAATGGGAAAAACACTATCAGGAAGCAATTAAGGATTTAGAGGGCAAATACCCCGCAAGCGAAAATGAAATTATGCTGTCGGAGGACGCCCTTTCACAACTCGGTATTACAGACCCGAAGCTGAATATGGAAATCCCTCTGTCCTATTATGATAAAAATGGTCAGCAGGAAAAAACTTTCACATTAAGCGGCTGGTTTCATTCCTATACAGGTACGGGAATGGGGTTTGTTTCCGAGGCGTATTGTAAAAACGCAGGCTATACAATGGCACAGGACGGCGTTCTCTCTTTGTCGCTGAATAAAATGCCCGATGATTTTCACCGTATTCAAAAAGATGTGGAATTAAACGAAAACCAGTCTTTCAGCGGTGCGGTTTCGATGAAATCATCAAGCGGTTCAGTTATCGCAATGGTAGTCCTTTTGGTATTCTTTATCATCGGCAGCGGCTATCTCCTTATTTACAATGTCCTGTATATCTCTATTTCAAAGGACACCCGCTTTTACGGCTTGATGAAAACGCTGGGTACAACACAGGTGCAAATTAAATCATTGGTAAAAAACCAAGCATTAAAATTTGCCTGTATCGGTATCCCGATTGGCATTGTGTTAGCCACTGCTGTTTCTTTTGGAATTGTTCCATTTGTTTTGAACGAGGGCTTTGAACAGGGCAAGTCGATAATGGACGCCGAAATGTTTTTCCACCCGTCCATCTATATTCTGTCAGTCATTTTTTCGGCGATAACGGTTTGGATTGCCTGCAACGCACCCGCAAAAGCGGCGGCGAAAATTTCCCCTGTGGAAGCACTGAAATTCCAAAACTTCGCACCTAAAAAAACGAAAAGCAGAAATTCCACCAACGGCGGTAAGCTGCACATAATGGCGTTCCACAATGTATTTCGTGACAAAAAGCGTGCTATCCTTGTGTTTATGTCTCTCTTTATGGGCATCACAATGATTTTAGGCGTGAACGGAGTCATCGGAAGTATGAATGCCGAAAACTTTATTAAAGAATATATGAATTATCACTTTGAATACAACGATATTCAGTTTGAACAGCCCGAACAACCCAATAAAGAAGTACCGCAGTTTGACGAACATTTTGTGGAACAAATTCAGCAAGTCAATGGCATTGAAAATGTAGATGTTCAAAAAACCGTTTGGGCAGGAATTGACTTTGATGAAAATGCTTTGGAAGGCTTTATGAAAATCCAATATGAGGACAGCCGCTATAAATCCAAAGGGCAGTCCTATGAACAGATGATAGAGGCACTAAAGGGATATGCCGATGACGGTGAGTACGGCTGCTATATCACAACGCTTGACGATGACAAAGCATTGGAAGAATACAACGCAAAGCACCCTGATACGCCCATTGACATTGAAGCATTTAAGCGTGGCGAAACAGCGATTGCAGGAAAAGATACCGAATATAATGCTCCTAATACCGCTTTAGTGGGTGAAACGCTGACGCTGACTGCCGACAGTACAGACGGCAAGGCAACCGATTTCAAAATCGATGGAGCTTTTTACTATGACGATTACTCGAATAATCTTTCCGATAGTATTGGCAGGCGCACGGACATTCAAATTGTGCCGAACATCATCTTTGTCAGCGAAGCGGGTATGGAACGCTTGACAAAAGAGCCGATTATTTCAGCTATCGGCGTGGATATTAAGGATTTCAACGACTTAGAGCGAATTGACAGCGAATTACAGGCAATCAACAGTACCTTGACCGAATCGGAGTGGCAGATGAAATCTGCTATTAATCAAAAAGAACAATTTAATCAGATGTTCTATTCTGTCAATCTGTTAGGAAACGGTGCTGCAATTCTGCTGATTGTTATCGGATTGATTAACTTTGTCAATGTTATGTTGACAGGTGTGGTGGCGAGAAAAAATGAATTCGCCATTATGGAAAGCATCGGCACAACGAAAAAGCAGATTATGAAGATACTGACCTTGGAAGGTGGCATTTACGCTCTCATATCCACTTTGCTGATTATGACTTTCGGCAATGCGTTTCTGCTGCTGGTGGCGGACGCCGTTCCCCACATAGCAAACTATGCGGTGTTTGAGTACCCTGTTGCGCTTGTTATTGGTTTGATTGCAGCAATCTTTGTGATTTGCCTTAGCGTTCCTGCGATTGTTTACAAGGCAACATCAGATGAAACGGTCATTGAACGGCTGCACAATTTTGAAAACTAAGCGTATTTGCGGAACGGACACAGCACGGCTGTGTCCGCTCCTGCAATTCTAAAACATAGAAGAAAGGTGGTGCGTTTTAAGAGTATGGCAAATATTTTTCTCCTTGAAGATGACAAGATTTTGAGCAAGGGCATTTCAATCGCCTTAAAAAAGGACGAGCATACGGTTACAACAGTCTATGGCTATCTCGAAGCATTACAGCAATACCAAAAGCAAAAGTATGATTTGTTTCTGCTTGATATTAACTTGCCTGACGGCAATGGTTTGGAATTTTGTAAAAAAATTCGTGAAACCTCTGAAACACCCGTATTATTTTTGACCGCCAATGATACGGAAGAAGATATGTTGGACGGGTTTGGCGTTGGTTGTGATGACTATATATCAAAGCCTTTTTCTATCGAAGTTTTACGAAAAAAAGTATTGGCAGTTCTAAAACGAACCGGCGTAGGAAAACTTCGTATGAAATACAGAGATTTAGAGTTAGATAAAGAAAAGTGTGTTGTTTTGATGAAGGGACAGGAAATACATTTGACTTCAAGAGAATACAAATTGCTCCTTTATCTAATGGAAAACAGGGGAAGGGTTGTTACAAAGGCGATGCTTTTGGAACAGCTTTGGGATATAGACGGAAACTTTGTTGATGATAATACCGTGCGTGTGAATATTAAGCGGCTAAGGCAGAAACTGAATGATGAAAAGCAGGAATACATTGTAACAGTTTTTGGTATGGGTTACACTTTTGGAGAATGACGATGAAGCATTTTGGAATTTACAGAAAACTAATTTTAATTGTAGGTACTGCCACAGCGGCGGTATCTATCGGTGTGTTCTTTTTTATGGAGGACATCCTTTTCCGTATGCTTTTTATCGTTTCCGCTTTTATGCTTTTATGCGGGTTGTTGTTTCTGTTGGACTTTCTGCACAACCGCTATAACGATAATCTCTTGGAGGAGATTGCGCTGCTTATTGAGGCTTTGGTGGAACAACAGGAACGCCACATATTTTCTGAAGCCGAGGATACGCTGACTGCTCGTTTACAGCATCAGCTCTTAAAATTACGCAACATTTTGACAGCTCAAAATAAGATGTTGGCGCAGGAAAAAGAGCATATCAAGACTTTGATTTCCGATATATCCCACCAAATTAAAACGCCGGTAGCGGCGGCAAATACCTTTGCACAGCTGCTCGGTGATACAGGGTTATCCGACGAGGAGCGAAACGAATATATTTCCACCCTACAAATATCTCTTGAAAAGCTGACCTTTTTGACAAACAGCCTGATTAAAATGTCTCGTCTGGAAAGTGGTATTATCAGTCTGAAACCCGAAAGAAACAGTCTGAATGACATTGTTCTGCAAGCGGTAAAAACGGTTTATTCCAAGGCAAGGGGGAAAAACATCACCATTACATTTGAATGCGAACAGACCTTTGAAGCCCTGCTCGATTTTAACTGGACGGCGGAGGCAATCACGAATGTTCTTGATAATGCCGTAAAATACACACCAAACGGCGGCGTTGTGGGTTTAAAAATCACCGAATACCCATCCTATCTGCGGCTGGATATATCCGATAACGGAATTGGAATTCCTGAAGAAGAACAGGCAAAAATCTTCGGCAGATTTTACCGTGGGAAGCAGTCGGCAGGAGTTGACGGTGTAGGCATTGGTCTATATCTTACCCGTGATATTGTAAATAAGCAGAACGGATACATCAAGGTGGCGTCCGATGAAAACGGCAGCACCTTTTCCCTGTTCTTGAAAAAATTGTGAAATGATTTCTCATAGAGGGAGGTTGATTTGTAATGTCAGAGGAATGGATATTATGCCCGATATGCGGCAGCAAAACCCGTAATAAATGCAGAGAGGATACCATCTTAATAAATTATCCTCTTTATTGTCCGAAATGTAAAAAGGAAACTCTAATCAACGCAAAAGATTTACATATAACCGTCATCAAAGAGCCAGACGCAAAGACGCAGAGCCGATGAACTTGTGAGTCATCACAGTCATCGGCTCTTTTTCTCTTATATCTGCATAAGCCCACCAAATAAAAAAAAACGGTGCTTTGGTGGGCTGCTCTGTCACGCCCGAACGAAAATATCGCAGCCCTCTAAACCCGTTCTGAGTTTGGAGGGGTTTTTATGTGCTGGTCTGTCGTGACAGCCTTGCTGCTTATCAGAAGCAGCAACTATATTACATAGTATCTCAAATATATGAGGATAACTTGTTAAAAAAATCCTCAGTTGCTCGTGGTACTATTATGCTCTAAAAACAGAAGTTATATATCTACACGATAGAATTTATATCGCCTACAACCGCGAAGGTGTGACTACCTTTGCGGTTTTTCTTTTGTCGTTATTTGTCGCAACAAAAGACAAGCCTATATCTGGCGTTGGCTGCCGTTCGCCGCCTTTCAATCTGGATTTTTCAAAAATTCAGATTGGAGGTAAAACGGTATGGCTTACAATAAAGCCAAAGAAGAAAAGAAATGGCGGCTCTGGAAAGAAGCCGAAGAAAAACAGTTAAGGAAGCTCGGCGTTGATGAAAGTACCATTGAAACGCTCCGTTCTCACGATTGGGCGATTTTCAATTCAGACAGGCGGTACTATCAGCGTATGCAGGAAGCGGGTACATACCTTGAGGGAGTTGCCGATGACACATCGCAGCCCGAAATAAAGACAGTTGAGGACTTTCTGGACAGTATCGAAAATCAGCAGCTCTATCAGATTTTGATTAAGGTGGACAAGCTGACCCTGCAAATCGCCTTGCTGAAGATACAAGGCTATTCCACCCGTGAAATAGCCCACTCTCTCAACATAACCGAGAAGGCTGTTTACAGGCGAATGGACAGGCTCAAAGAAAAATTAAAAAAGTTTTTTGAGTAGAGGGGAAAACGCAGTTTCCCACGGGCTACAGGGTGAGAGGGCAAAATCCTCACACCCTGTTTTCCTTTGTGTGGCAAAACAAAAAAAGATAGAGCCAGTGAACAAAGAGTTCATTGGCTCTATCTTTTAAGTTTAATAAATTACACAGGCAAGCATATTTCGACTTCAAGCCCACCGTATTTGCTGTGTCTTATTTCTACCGTTCCTTTATGAGCAGCAGCAATTTGCTTCACAATCAGCAAGCCTAAGCCGTGGCGTTGTTCTGATGTGTTTTCATCACAAACCATATAGTGAGGGGAATTATTCAGCTTGTCAATTTGTTCGTCCGTAGCCCCTATTCCATTATCTGAAACAACTATCTTACAGACTTTACCGTGTTCTTCCTTGACAGCAACATAAATAGTACAGCCATTTTCATTATGGTTTATGCTGTTTTGTATCAAATTGCTGACAGCTCTTTTTATCAAATCTTTATCGGCATTTATGATAACGGTATTTAAGTCGCTGTCGGTAAGCCACTCAATAGGATATTTACCGCTAATATCCAAGTTGATGAAATCTACCACTACCTGCCGAACAGCAGAAATAACATTAACCTGCGCAATATGTGTTGGCTGCATATTATATTCCAATTTTGAAGCAAGGTTAAGGTCGTTTATGAGGTTTTTCATTCGTTGGCTCTGCTTAACAATAACCGCAGCCTTTTGCCGTTCTTCTTCTGGCAATTGTTTGTCGTTTTCTAACTGACTTGCATATCCCATTACCATTGAAAGGGGTGTGCGTATATCGTGAGATACTCCTGCAATCCAATTTGCTCTTGCTGTTTCTTTTTTCTTAAGCTGATAATTTTGGCTTTGAAGCACCTCAGAAGTTTGATTGATGTTTGCAGCTATTTCTGAGAGTACACCCTTTTCCTTAAGTACAACAGGTTGCCCTGTGTGCAATGCTTGAATGCCGTCCGTAATAGGCTTTACAGACTTCAACAGCTTAGTGTTCGCTGCCATATAAATGATAAAAATAATAAAAATATTTATAGCTAAAACAATGAGAATGGTTTTGGGCAAGTTGGCAATAAATTGATAGTCCCAACTCGGCCACATATGTTTCCAGAAGCTGTCTCTTGGATACCCAAGAATAATCAGTCCATCTTCGCCTTCGCCTGTAAAGGTTGGGTATCCGTCAATATATCCACGAGTGGTATTAGCAATATCGGAAGCTGTATATTCCAGAGGGACAGTATCGGGAAGGTTGTCCGAATGCCAGACGCATTCTCCTGTTTTATTGTCAATGTAAACAGCCCACACATTCTGAGCGTTCAGCCCCTCAATCATTTCATCAGACATCTTATAGCCTTGCTCTGATTTTTCCATACTTTCTGCGGCTTGCTCCGCTGTTGTCCACGGAGAGCCATTCGGTGCTTGTGTGGCAGTTATGATTACTAAGACGGTAAAATTTATAACAAGAATTAAAAATGAGCTTAACATCAAAATGCCCACAAAGCGTTTGATTAGCTTTGGTACGCTTTTCATACTATTTATCCCCCACGATGAGCTTATATCCTAAGCCCTTAATCGTTATCAGAGAAACAGGCTGCGAAGGATTGATTTCAATTTTTTCACGAATGCGTCGAATATGCGCCATTAGAGAATTTTCATATCCATACGGATTGTCACCCCAAGCAGCTTCGCATAAGGCATCAAGTGTAACAATGCGCCCTGCATTTCGGTACAATGCCGCAAGTATATCGTGCTCTTTTGCTGTGAGTGCAATATGTTCTCCGTTTTTTATGACTTCAGCACGGTCAAAATCTATCTCGCTGCCCGACAGCTTGACAATGGGATTTTCACCTTTATAGCTTCTGCGGAGAATGGCGTTGACACGATAGATAAGCTCTTTGGACAAGAACGGCTTAACAATATAATCATCAGCTCCAAGACCAAATCCACGGAATTTATCATCATCTTCTCCACGAGCAGTTAAAAACAACACAGGATAATCAGACTTGCTTTTTAATTGCTTCATAAGGTCAAATCCATTACCATCAGGCAGCATTACATCAAGAATTGCAAGCTCTGGCTGAAATGTCTTGGATATACAAAGTGCTTCTTTGACCGTTTTTGCTGTTTTAACATTGCAGAAGCCTTCATCTGCAAAGATGGAAGAAACCATATCTAAAAGCTCCTGCTCATCATCAACAAGCAAGATGCGTTTATGCTTTAAGTAGTCAAAATCCATTTTAACGCCCCCTTTGTGTATATCATTATAACACATATATGTGCTTCTTTTTAGTGTGCAAATAAAAAGTAAAGTAAATGTAAGGTAGAGAGAAGGTTGCTGCAAGGTTGGCGAGATAGAATAAACTTGCAATGATGAGAAAGGAGCAAAACACTATGAATATCATTGAAACTCAAAACCTGACAAAATCATACGCTGATTTTACAGCCGTATCGAATGTCAATCTGCATATCCCAAAAGGAGCTGTATATGGCTTTCTCGGTCCGAACGGTGCGGGAAAATCCACAACAATGAAAATGTTTTTGGGTCTTACGAAACCTACAAGCGGCTCGTTTACCATTGATGGAAAAAAATACCCTGAAGCAAGAGTAGAAATTTTGAAAGAGGTTGGCTCATTTATTGAAGCTCCTGCTTTTTACGGGAATTTAAGCGGTGAAGAAAACTTGGAAATTATCCGTAAGATATTGGGTCTGCCGAAGTCCTCTGTGTCTGAAGCACTTGAAGTTGTGGGGCTTACGCAGTTCAAAAAGCGACTTGCAAAAAAATATTCCCTCGGAATGAAACAGAGATTAGGACTTGCAAGTGCTTTAATTGGTCAACCGCCGATTTTGATTTTGGACGAGCCAACCAATGGTCTTGACCCTGTCGGCATTCACGAGATAAGAACGCTTATTCGTTCTCTGCCCGAAAAGTATAATTGTACGGTGTTTGTATCGTCACATCTCCTATCAGAAGTTGAGCTTATGGCGGATACGGTCGGCATCTTAAATCACGGTCGCCTGCTGTTTGAAGGAACACTTGACCAGCTCAGAAGCGGTGCCGCCGCACAAGGGTATCCTACCGATAACTTGGAAGATACATTCCTTGCCTTGATTGACGCAGACAACCGCCAGAGAGGAGCAGTAAAATGAGTCTATCTCTGGAATGTAAAAAAGTAAAGCGAACAGGATTTATCCCCGCATTTTTATGCGGCGGCATTTTGGCGGCGGCTGTACCGATTGTCAATATGGCAGTCCGTTCTGAAATGTATCTCGGACAGCAAAGCTCCCCGATGCAAATTCTAATGGGAGCAAATTGGCAAATGATGGCGATGCTTAATATTCTGCTTATTGTTGCGGGAAGTTGCCTGTTGTATCATACAGAGTTTGCCGATAACGCAATGCAGAAAATGAAGTCACTTCCTATCAAAGAAAGCACCATCTTCTTTGATAAGCTTGTTTTAACCTCAATTATGAGTGTAGTTGTACTTGCCATTGAAGCCGCTTCGATTGCGTTTTGTGTATCACACTGGTTTGAAATTGGAAGTGATTTTTGGTTGGAATTAGGTAAGAACTTCGGATATTCATTTTTACTGATGCTACCTTGTGTGCTGTTATCTTTGTTGATTTCATCAGCTTGTAAAAATATGTGGGTATCTTTGGGAATTGGTGTTGTATGCGTGTTTACTGCAACAATGCTGCCAACAGATAACTTTGTTCTTTCCCTTTTCCCCTTTGCTACGCCATTCCAAATCTTTGTGACTACGGAAATGACACAGGCAATGCACTATATTTATGCGGCGATTATTGAAATCGTTGTTATCGGGATTGCAGAGCTTGTATTTATAAAGGTTAGGAGGTCGTTTGAATGAGTTTTTTATCTCTCGTTGGCGTTGAGTTTAAGAAAATAAAGCGCTCAAAGATATTTCTTATATTGTTTGTAGCAACGGTCATTCTATGGATACCATCAATACTTAATGCCGATATGAATTTCAATATGCAGGCAGAAGGAATTTCTCCAGAAAATAATTTTTTCATTCAAGGTTTTATGGGAATGGCGTGGTTTATGTTCCCTGCAAGTATGGTAGTGGGTACTGTTCTTTTAAGTCAAACCGAAAGAACAAATAAAGGCATCTTAAAGATGCTTGCTTTGCCTATCAGCACAGTCAAACTTTGTTTGGCAAAGTTTGTCGTGTTGCTTGCTTTAGCTGCATCGCAGATTTTGATGATGGTTGGAATGTACTACATTAGTGCCGCCGTAGTGACAGGGACGCAGGATTACAATTTCATTTTGTCCCCGCTATTTGTTTTCAAAGAGGTTGGTTTTATAGCTGTTTCAACTATACCAATGCTGGCGTTTTTCTGGTTGCTCTCAGTAAGTATTCAAACGCCGATTTTTTCCATCGGCATTGGATTAGCTTCCATTGTACCGTCAGTCCTGATGATTAACACAAAAGCGTGGTTTGCGTACCCAATGTCGTATCCGTTTTTCGTTATTACTTCAGAATATGGAAAACTTGCAACAAACCTTACGACTTCGCAGGTAGAGCTTTTCCCGTGGATACCTGTAGCAATCGCCATCACTATCGTTTGTTTATGCATTTCCTGTTTCCGTTTTGGGCAGGCAGAAAGGAGATAAAACTATTATGAAAAATAAGATTTTGACTACTATCAGTACCATTATGCTTTTTGTCCCGTGGACTATCCTACCTTTGCGAACTTTCGATTGGGCATTGGAGTCGCCTGTTGCAGAAATAATGATTTCCTGCTATGCCGCATTTATGATTTTTAGTGGGATTTTTACCATTGTTTCTTATGCGAAAGCTAAGGTGCAGAACAACCTGATGAAGGTTGATTTGGTCGTTAATAGCCTTTATGCCATATTTGGCGTCTGCGCTTTCATTATGCTGGCGGTTACAAAGTTTTCTTAAATGGGGAGATTTGAAATGAAAAAGATAAAATCACTCGTTGCCTTATCTTTGGCACTTTGTATGATGCTTTGTTTTGCAGGCTGTAGCTCTAATCACGATGAAGGAAACTTGAAAGACAATCTGATTGGCGGATTTAATAATTGGTTAGAGTCATTCAGTAAACACGCTGTTACAAAAGATAAAAACCTTCAAGGCGAAAGGGAAAATGACATCGATGAATATACAGGTAGTTACACCGCTTCATACGATGGCTTTAACGGTGAGGAGTTTATTTTTGGTGGTACAGCTTTAGAAAGAGATAATGGAAGCAATCTTGAAGCAACTTATTCGCTGACAATTACATCTGGAGAAGCTACTCTCTATTGGTTGAGTTCGGGAGAAGAACATATCATTTGCGAAGAAAGCGCAGACGACACTTATAAATTTACACTCAGCTCAGGTGATAACTATATTGTGCTGAGAGGTGATAATTTCAGCGGAAATCTCGAATTAACAGTTGAAGATGTGCAGAATTAAGAAAACAAAGACATATTTTCGGTATGCAGTATTGGGTATCAGCTTGGCTTTTATATGTTTGTTGCTGATACCCATAGGCATACTTGTAACACTTATCTATTTTATTTGGTCTATTACAGACCGCATCATTTATTGGTGTGAAAAAGGAGAAAAAGATGAATTACAATGAATGGGCATTTCACGATTTAGAGCCTGTCTATTTGCAGCTCATTCAAAAAATCGAGTATTCAATTTTGAGCAAGCAACTTCCTGCGGGAGAAGAACTCCCTTCTATTCGGATAATGGCAAAATCATTAAAAATCAGCCCCAATACCGTAATGAAAGCATATATGCGTCTAAGAAAAAGCAACTTAATTATTTCTTCCAGAAATGGACATTATTCTGTGATTGATAACGAGCAGTATATCTTGCAAGCAAAAGATGAAAAGGTACGGGAATTGTGTATTTCTTATTTGAGTAATATGATAAATCTTGGATTTTCCAAAAAGGAAACAACTGATTTTTTGATTGAATATTCAAGTAAATTGAAAGAGCCAAATAAATGAAATCATCAAAAATAGTGCGAAAGGAGCTGTCAAATGAAAAAGAAACCAAGAAGTCTTATAAAAAAATTTGTACTTTATTTGTTTACAGCCCTGTTTTTCATTACCACTATCATTTTCATTGTGTTTGGAGTAAAAGGATACTTTATGTATCGAGAAGCTGTAAAAGCATATCCCATTTCTCAAATGGTATCCTCTATTCAAAGTAGAGAACATTTTGTCGGATATGAAGAATTGCCGACAATTTATATAGATGCTGTAATTTCGGTTGAAGATAAAAGATTTGAAAGCCATTGCGGAGTAGATTTTATCGCCATTGGCCGTGCAGTTTGGAATGATATTAAAGCTATGTCTTTTGTAGAAGGCGGAAGCACAATTACACAGCAAATAGCTAAAAATCAATACTATACGCAGGAAAAGAAGCTCGAAAGAAAATTTGCAGAGATATTCACAGCTATAGAGTTGGAAAAATATTGTTCCAAGCAAGAAATATTCGAGTTATATGTAAACACAATCTATTTTGGCGATGGATATTACGGAATTTATGAGGCAGCAAAAGGATATTTTGGAAAGCAGCCATCTGAATTAAGTGATTACGAAGCCATAATGTTAGCAGGTTTGCCTAATGCGCCCTCTGCATATTCTCCAAGCACTAATCCTGAATTAGCGCATAGCCGTATGAAAATTGTTCTATCAAAAATGGTTGAATGTAATGCAATCACCCAAGAAGAAGCTGAGGTCATCTTGACGGACGGTAAGTAGATATATTTTTTAATCTATCATTGTGGCAAGCCCACCAAATAAAAAAACGGTGTTTTGGGTGGGCTGCTCTGTCACGCCCGAATAAAAATAATACAGCCCTCTAAACCCGTTTTGAGTTTGGAGGGATTTTTATGTGCTGGTCTGCCGTGACAGCCTTGCTGCTTATCAGAAGCAGCAACTATTTACATAGTATTACCAGTAACTGAGGATAACCTGTTAAAAAAATCCTCAGTTACTCGTGGCACTCCTATGCCCTTGATATAGAAGTCAAATATCCACATCATAGAGTTTATATTGCCTATAGCCGCAAAGGTGTGACAGCCTTTGCGGTTTTTCTTTTGTCGTTATTTGTCGCAACAAAAGACAAGCCTATATCTGGCGTTGGCTGCCGTTCGCCGCCTTTCAATCTGGATTTTTCAAAAATTCAGATTGGAGGTAAAACGGTATGGCTTACAATAAAGCCAAAGAAGAAAAGAAATGGCGGCTCTGGAAAGAAGCCGAAGAAAAACAGTTAAGGAAGCTCGGCGTTGATGAAAGTACCATTGAAACGCTCCGTTCTCACGATTGGGCGATTTTCAATTCAGACAGGCGGTACTATCAGCGTATGCAGGAAGCGGGTACATACCTTGAGGGAGTTGCCGATGACACATCGCAGCCCGAAATAAAGACAGTTGAGGACTTTCTGGACAGTATCGAAAATCAGCAGCTCTATCAGATTTTGATTAAGGTGGACAAGCTGACCCTGCAAATCGCCTTGCTGAAGATACAAGGCTATTCCACCCGTGAAATAGCCCACTCTCTCAACATAACCGAGAAGGCTGTTTACAGGCGAATGGACAGGCTCAAAGAAAAATTAAAAAAGTTTTTTGAATAGAGGGGAAAATCGCAGTTCCCCACGGGCTACAGGGTGAGAGGACAAAATCCTCACACCCTGTTTTCCTTTGTGTGGCGAAAACAGGACTGTTCCTTGTCAATCGAATAATCATTCGCCAAATACCTTCTCTTTGTGATTGTAATAAGCATAAGCGTGTCGAGAGGTACGCCACGACCTGCCGCAAGGCTGAGAGCGATAACTACCTACTCAAAATATCGGACAGCTCCCGATTTCGCCGTAACCCACAAAGAGGATAATGATACTCCCGTCCAGTCATAGTCCGAGCGTGAAAGTGCCCTTTAGGGTATAAAACCGTCGCAGGCAATGAGGGCGGCTCTGGCAGACCGTCAGTTGGGGTGGAACTCCCGTGGCGTCAGTTCGCTGCTGACCGTTTGGCGACTTCCCTGCGTGGAACGCATTTGCATCTTGGGGTGTCGAGGACAAATAGAGATGCTTCTATCATAAAGCCAAATACAAGGCGGTCTATGGAAACAGAGAATTGTTTATGCTCTCCCGACCTTAAAAACTTCCTTGTGTTTGGCTGATTACATAGGCAGAGCTTACCTGCTTATATCCAGATGGGAGGTCAAACTAATGGATAAAACAATTAAGCGTGGTGACATCTACTACGCAGACTTAAACCCTGTTGTCGGCTCGGAGCAAGGTGGGACACGACCTGTACTTGTTATCTCCAATGATATAGGAAACAAGCACAGTCCTACGGTCATTATTGCCGCCATAACAAGCCGTGTACGAAAAAAGAAGAAATTACCTACACACTTATATTTGGGGCAAATTGAGGGACTTCCTGCGAACTCAATCATTCTCTTTGAGCAGTTACGGACGATTGATAAAAGCCGCTTGAAAGAACATCTCACACACCTTGATGAGCAGTATTTGAAATCGCTTGAATTTCCTCTCCTCATCAGTATCGGAGTTGAAAAAAGGAGGAGCTTATGAACTTTGGAGATATATATGCGTTAGTCTTAAAAGAATACCCAGACATTTTAACCGTCGATGAAATGAGCAAGGCTCTTGGCGTTAGCACAAAAACAGGTTATCAGTTACTCCGTGAAAACAAAATAGAACACTTGAAGGTGGGCAGAGCGTACAAAGTACCGAAAGCCCATCTTCTTTCTTATTTGAGGTTAGGTCTGCAAAATGCGGGAAATTAAAGAATTTGCACATTCGACTTCTTTGGCTTAAATTGCTACAATGTATATGGTCAACAGCAGAAGTCGGTGCTACGCAAAGGAGGTTATATTTATGGTAGCAGGACATCTGCAAGAGAAAAAAGGCTATTTTTATATGGTTTTGAGCTATCCCGATGCTGCGGGAAAAAGAAAAACGAAGTGGTTGCCGACAGGATTGCCTGTCAAGGGCAATAAAAAGAAAGCGGAAAAGATGTTGATGGAAACAAGGCAGACCTTTGTTCCTGAGTGCAAACCCATACAGGAGGATATGCTGTTTTCGGATTTTCTGCTTCAATGGTTGGAAATCGCAAAGCCGACTATCGCACTTACCACATACGCATCATACTCAGGTATGGCAAAGAGCGTTATCATTCCGTATTTCAAGGAAAGAGAAATCACACTTTCCGAAATGAAGGCAACAGACATTCAGGCTTTCTATATGAAGCAGTTGAAACGAGTAAAAGCTAATTCGGTTATTCACTATCACGCTGTTATTCACAGGGCTTTGAAATATGCCGTAAAGATTGACCTTATTTCTGTCAATCCTGCGGATAAAGTGGAACGCCCTAAAGCTGATAAGTTCATCGGTAGCTTCTATGACAGCAACGAAGTACAGGCACTATTTGAAGCCGCCAAAGGAACGCTGATTGAAATACCGATTTTTCTCGGTGCGTTTTATGGACTAAGGCGAAGTGAAGCCCTCGGCTTAAAATGGGACGCTATTGATTTTCAAAACAATACGATTACCATTAGACACACCGTTACTTCCTGCAATCTTGACGGCAAGCATATCCAGATAGCACAGGATACGACCAAAACCAAGTCGAGTATGAGAACGCTGCCCCTTGTTCCTGCGTTCAAAGAGAAGCTGCTAAAGCTCAAGGAACAGCAGGAAGAATACAAACGAGTATGCGGACGATGCTACAACAAAAAGTATTTGGAGTATATCTGTGTAGATGAGATGGGGACATTGATTTCTCCGCACTATCTCACATCATCATTTCCGAAGCTGCTTGAAAAGAACAATTTGCGCCACATTCGTTTCCACGACCTGCGCCATAGTTGTGCTTCGCTGCTTCTTGCGAACGGTGTTCCTATGAAGCAGATACAGGAATGGCTCGGACACAGCGATTTTTCAACTACGGCAAATGTATATGCCCATTTGGACTACAATTCCAAGCTGTCATCGGCTGACGCAATGGTAAACGGTCTGAGTGGCGCATTAGAGGCTATTTCATAGCTTCTGCGGCGTATCGCTTCACTAAGGATACGCCAACTACATATCCTAAGTTCAAATCACGGAGAGAACTTACGGAAAAATCTTTCCAGAGTGGAGAAAAAGAAAAAGCCTGCAAACGGTAAAAACCGCTTGCAGACTGAGCATTCTGGCGGAGAGAGTGGGATTCGAACCCACGGTTCCGTTAGGAACACGACTTTTCGAGAGTCGCACCTTCGACCACTCGGACATCTCTCCGTGTATTTATCTTCACATCAGCCCTCAAAAACATCTTGGAAAAAGGAGAGAACTGATGGAGAGAACTAAGGGATATTCACTTTTCAATGATAGCTGAAAAACCCCGTAAAATCAAGGTTTTTCAGAGGTGAGCTTCCAAAAAGGGCATTCGTTTTCGAGTCAGCCCCGTTATGACCACTTCGATACGTCTGCATATATCCTGTAATATCTTCCGACATCACAACGATAATATTATACACCAAAAAAAGAGCTTTGTCAATCATTTTTTATCTTTTCCTGTTCCGAAAGCTCTTTTGAATATGCTCAGAAGCAAAAATATCATAATTATATCAAGTGCACCGAGCAGTATGCTTACTACAGGCATATCCTGCACACATTTTACCGCAACTATAGCCATTATCGCAATTATCACGGTAAAAGCAAGCAATGCCGGCACACAGCAGATTATCCTTAACGGTTTCGTCAGTCTGTGAACTGTTCCTGTATCGATAAGTATATCACATAACAATCTATAATGAGATTCGAATTACTTTCCTCCTGCGATTTCCGACAGCTTCAGCGTAGCGTCAACGCTTATCTCACGGCTCTTGTAAATGCCCTTGTCGGCAAGCTCAAGCGCCTGCTTTGCATATTTTATTGCCGCCGCTTTATCTCCGCTGTTCATAGCTTTTTCCGATAATGCTATACAACAGCGTGCCGTTATCGCTTGCCCCTCGTCCTCGAATTCACTGCCGTTGAGTTTTTCCGCCGCCTTTATGCAGGCAGAATAATCGCTTTTCTTGTACAGCCGCTTTACCGTTATAAGCTGTTGTGCGTTTCTGTCGGGATCTTCCTCGCCCTGCACCTCGTCGGATATAAGACTTCCTGCAGGCAGATCAAGCCGCCCTGCCAGATATTCAAGCGTTTTCACGGACGGGCAGGCATTTCCGCTTTCGATACGGCTGAGCATATTTCTTGTAATGAACGTTCCGACAAGCTCGGATTGAGTCATCTTCTTGGCAAGTCGTGCTTCTTTAATTCTTTTTCCCAGTTCTTCAGAATTCATATTTTCACTCCTTCCGCATTGATAAAGTATTGATCGTTCAGACGGTTACGGATAATTACCTTTAAACAGTCTCTGTAAATTTAATTTACCTTTTATATTGATAGTTTAGCAGATAGCCGTAAAAAAAACAAGTGCATTTGCCGAAAATTTTTTATCTGCGGTGCAAATAATGTCGCTTTTCTGTGTATTGCACAAAAAACATAGGCTTATATTGTGCAAACTGCTTATTTTTTACAATTGCAAAGTTTGATATTGACATTTCCTTCAAATGTGCTATAATTAAGGTAAATTAAATTTACATAGCAAGATCTGCTATAGGCAGAAAGGATATTGAAATTGAAATTTTCATATAGATTAAAGAAAACGTTATTAAGGGCGGCGGCTCTTTTCTGTGCGGTTTCGACAGCGGTTGCGATGACCGCCTGTTCTGATAAGGGAGAAACCTCCGCAGTACAGCTTTCTCCTAAGGAAACCGTTGAAAAGATATTCACGCTTGCAAAAAGCAAGGATTATGACAGTCTTGCGGAGTATTGCCGTACCTTCTCTAAAATGAGTATGGAGCTTTATTTTACCGATACAGGCACAGATTATGACGCAAAATGGCTCTCACGATATTCCGCTGCCTTAGCGTCTATATTCGATAATTATGTTACCTATGATAATCTGACCGAAAAGGCTGACAAGGAAACCAGAACAGGCAGTGTCACAGGTACCTTTACCGCTCTTGATATGGAGAAGTTCAACGAAAAGACCGATTCAAAGATAAATTCGGAATTCAAGAATGACTACAATGCACAGATGGATTATATAGACAGCGTTATAGGCGACAAGGAGTTCAAATCGAAAGAATTCGAGTATACTATCGAGTTCAAATATGTAAATGAGCAATGGACGCTGACCGACAAGAATTTTCTTATACTTCTCACGTTGGGCTATTACAACAAGTGACAGACCCGACATTCACGGAAGGCCCGTGAAAAATGTTCTGGCAGCAGTATTATATGAAAAGAAAGGGTGGAAGATATGTTTGAATGGTGGAATTCGCTCGGTATTACAATGCAGGTCTTTTACTGCATAGCCATCCCCGCAACGCTTATTATAGTGATACAGACTATCCTGCTTATGATAGGTATAGGTCACGGAGGAGAAGGCATTGAGTTCAGCGACACGAGCGGAATAGACGGTCTTGGAGATGTTCCCGATATGCCTGCCGATGTTCCTGCGGACATACCGACGGATATGACAGCTCACGCAATAGAAGGGTGCGACCATATGACGACCGGCGACGGCTCGAATCCGGCGGACTTCGGCACAATGCAGCTTTTCACATTGCAGGGAATTATGACATTCCTGTGCGTATTCGGCTGGACGGGTATTATATGTACCTCGCTCGGACTTCACGTTGCGATAGCTATAATAATTGCGCTTGTGCTGGGATTTCTTGCGATGCTCGGAGTCGCAAAGGTGCTTCAGCTTACAAGAAGGCTCACTCAGGACGGAAGCCTTGACGTGCGCAGGCTGCTCGGTGAAAAGGGCAGGGTATATATCCCGATTCCCGCAAACGAAAGCGGAGAGGGAAAGGTGACAATAGCGGCGGGAGAGCGTTTCATAGAGCTTTCGGCTGTCACCGATGAACAGGAAGAAATCCCCACGGGAACGCAGGTGCGGATAATAGACGTGCGTGGCGATGTCGTGGCGGTTGAAAAGGATAAATAAGCAATAAAGCAATTTCTAAGTTACAGGAGGAAATATTCATGCAGCCCGAAATTTTAATTGCAATATGCGTTGCGGTAGTTATCGTATTCGCATTATTGATGGGTATCTTATCAAGATACCGTAAGTGTCCCTCGGATAAGATACTTGTTATCTACGGTAAAGTCGGAAGCGACAAGAACGGTCAGGCAAGAAGCGCAAAGTGCGTACACGGCGGTGCGGCATTCATTATGCCCATCATCCAGTCATATCAGTTTATGGACTTAACGCCCATATCTATCAATGTAGACTTGAAGAACGCACTTTCAAAGCAGAATATCCGTGTTGATGTACCCTCAAGATTCACAGTAGGTATTTCGACAGAGCCGGGTATAATGCAGAATGCCGCTGAGCGTCTGCTCGGTCTGAGAATGAACGAGATACAGGAGCTTGCTAAGGATATCATATTCGGTCAGTTACGTCTTGTAGTTGCTACTATGGAAATTGAGGAGATAAACAACGACCGTGACAAGTTCCTTGTTGCCGTATCAAACAACGTTGAGATTGAGCTTAAGAAGATAGGCTTACGTCTTATCAACGTTAACGTAACAGATATTAACGATGAGTCAGGATATATCGAAGCGCTCGGTAAGGAAGCTGCCGCAAAGGCTATCAATGATGCGAAGAAATCCGTTGCCGAAAAGGATCGTGACGGTGAGATTGGTCAGGCTAACGCACAGCGTGACCAGCGTATACAGGTCGCTGCCGCAAACGCTCTTGCTATCAAGGGTGAGAACGAGTCCAAGATTGAGGTCGCTCAGTCTGAGGCTTTAAGACGTGAAAAGGAAGCGGAATCAATGCGTCTTGCTACAGCCGCAGAAGCTGTTCAGGCAGCTAAGGCAAAGGAAGAAGCCTACATAGCACAGCAGCAGGCAGAACAGACCCGTGCCGCCCTCGAAACCGCAACTCAGCAGGCAGACGTTATCGTTAAGGCTAAGATTGCCAAGGAGCAGGCTGAGATTGAGGCAGAGGCAAAGGCAGAGGTTGCACGCCGTACCGCAAAGGGTGAGGCTGACGCTCTGTTTGCAAAGATGGAAGCACAGGCACGAGGCCCTCAGGAGATACTCGTAAAGCAGGCTGACGGTATGAGAGAGCTTGTAAATGCCGCAGGCGGAAACGCAGACAGCGCTATCAAGCTGATTCTTGCAAACAACATGGAAGAGCTGATGAAGATTCAGGTAGAAGCTATCAAGAACATCAAGATAGACAAGGTAACCGTTTGGGACGGCGGCTCAAAGGGCGAAAACGGCAAGACCGCCACAGCCGACTTTATCAGCGGTATAATGAAAGCTGTTCCGCCTATGGGTGAAATGTTCAACCAGGCAGGTATGGAGCTTCCCAAGTTCTTAGGCGAAAAAATAGACGACCCCAAAACCCTCGACAGCTAAGTGGCGAGTCGCCACTGACAATTCCGCCTTTGGAATTGTCTGAGCTATTCGCAGAATAGCGAAACGGCGGACGGCAATGTGCCGCTTCAAGTTCCGCCTTTAATACTGTTGCAGTACAGCTTAGGATAGCGAAACGGCGGGATTACACAAAGCAATAATCAATATAAAGCGGTCACGCTGGCAAGCTGTGACCGCTTTTATATATTATTATCACACACCCCTTCTCCCCGCATAACCTCCCAAAACCGCACTATCCCTTGCTTTGCAATATCACACTTGCCTCCCTTGTCAAAGGGAGGTGGATTGACGGCAAGGCACAAGTCTTGATATTATTGCTTTCTGCTTGCGATATGCCAATCATTTTTATGTTGCAAACTTTTTGCCGTCAAGACGGAGGGATTGCCTCACCTCCGCCCTTTGCCCCACACCAACCCTTCCAAAACCGCACTATCCCTTGCTTTGCACTATCACCCTTGCCTTTAAATGAACGCTTTGTTGGCTTTGCGTCCATGCAAAGCCTTTGGGCGTTCAACTTCGGGCATCCATGCCCGTCCCTTGTCAAAGGTGAGGTGCTGTCGCCCGAAAAAATTCGGGCGACTACCGGAGGGATTGTTTTACACCCACCAACCTCTCCATCTCCACAACCATTACAAAAGGACAATAATCCCTCGCCCCACGTCTGTCCTTTTATACAATACGTCAATCACTCACAAGTCTGTTCACCGGCTCATTCGTCAGCCTTTGGAACAGCTTCACCGCAAGACCGGTACAAAGCGCCGAAATAACAGTACCCTCCCTTGTTCCGACTATCGTGAAATCAAACAGCAACAGCGACAGAATCACCGCAAGCACCACACAGCTTACATCAAAAGCTATCTTTACATTACCGAAATTCTTGTTTGCCGTATCTGCTATCGCCTTTACAAAAGCCTCTCCCGAATTCATTATAACATTCGCCGAAACCGACAGCGACACGCCGAAACCCAGTATCACTATTCCGACAACCACCATTACAAGGCGCATTATGTAGCTTTCCACAGGAATAAACCCGACCAGCCACAGACCGAAATCGGTAAAATATCCGAACAGGAACGACAGCGGGATCTGCAAAAGCTGTATCAGCTGAAACTTCTTTCTGAGTATAATTATCTGACCGAGTATCAATATGCAGTTCCAGATTATAAGCCATACTCCGAGCGAGAAACCTCCCTTTGTACAGCTAAGCACATTCGCAACGGACGAGATCGGAGATACGCCAAGCTCCCCGTGCTTTGTAAAAGCCACTCCCAGTGCGGAGAAAAACAGGCTTATTATAAATAAAACGTATCTTTTAGCGGTTTCTTTCTTTGACATTTTCGTCTTTCCTTCGTTCTTTGATTCAGTCAAGATTTTCACGCATCCTTGACAACAGCGAAATAAGCAGTTCACGCTCTTCATCGGAAAATCCGCAGGTAGCCCTGTCCTCTATCCTTGAAAATTCCTCTTTGATAAGCGGAATGAGCATTCTTCCCTTCTCGGTGAGATATACGCTGAGCGAGCGTCTGTCAGGCGCTGACCGTGTTATCAGACCCTTTTTCTCCATACCGCAAAGCAGTGAAGTCATCGTTGCAGGCTCAATTCTGCAGGCGGCGGCAATATCCTTCTGCATCGCTCCGTCATGCTCTGCAAGATATTCAAGCACCTTCGGCTGTCCCGAAGTCAGCCCCTCGTTTTTCAGGGCGGAAAAAATCCGCTTGCGAAAAGCGGTGTGGTTTATCATAAGCAAGTGATGAAGTGAATTTTCCATTCGTACCTCCCGGAGTATTTTAAATTCGCATTTAAACTGTTAGAAATCTAATAATATATTATCATATATTCTCCGCCTTGTCAACAATATATTTTCACTGTCCTGATGCCGCCAAACATCCAACCATATCATACAGCACTGTAATACCCCGTACCATAAAAAACGGACGGCTAAGGCGGATAAACCGCCTTTGCCGTCCTTTAGCATCACTTCAGATTGAAAATATCAATAAGTCCTGAAGCCGAGAATATATATCTGTTCCGGCATCCACAGCTCAAACACCGCAGGCTTCTCCCTGTCGATTCCGGCAAGCACAGCCTTGTCAAACTGTGCCGTCACCGTTTCAAATTCGGTAACATCTACCGTTGGCTTCACCTCAGCCTCGCATAACGTCTCTCCGCCGTAACGCATGGTTATTTTGCCCGTATTGACACGGCTTCCGCACACTATCTCTATACTGTCGGCTTCACCAAGCACACAGTTGTTGTAGATAAGTCCGCCGCCGAGCATATAGTGCTGTTCGAGTTTTTTGCTGTATTTCATTTTCGTCCCGTATTTGCCGTCGTAATTTTTTGCCTTGACGCCCTTGCAAAGCTCTCTCGGAGGTATTATTTCACCGCTTACGTCGATCGTTTTTGTAAGCCTTATATCCTCGCTTGACGCACCCGCCATAAAGGTGTATCTTCCCTGCTCTACGGCAAAACGTTCACGGCTGACATCGTAGAATCTCAGCTCCGACTTTTTTATATCAAATTCAAAATGCCTTGTCCTGCCACACTCGATACGCTCACGGGCAAAAGCCACAAGCTGTCTTAGCGGACGCTTTACCGACGGATTCTCCATACGGAAATATATCTGCACTACCTCGTCACTGTCCGTTTCGGAAACATTTGTGACATCAAGCGAAACGCTTATAACATCTCCGTTTTCCTTTACGTCAAAGTCCGAATATTCAAACTTTGCGTAGCTAAGCCCGTATCCGAACGGATAGAGCGGTTTTCCCCTGTAGTAAAGATATGTCATATCGTTTTCGATAATATCGTAGCATTCTATCGGAGCAAGCTCATATTCACTTTTATACCACGTCTGTGCCAGTCTGCCGGCAGGAGAATATTTGCCGCTTATCACATCGGCGAAAGCGTTTCCAAGCTCCGGACCTGCGTGAGTGGTATAGATTATAGCCGGCATATATTCCTGCTCCTCGCATATCGAGAACGGATAGCTTGACACCACCGCCATTACGCATTTGTTGTTGGCGCTGTAAACCGCTTTGGCAAGCGCAGAATCATGTGCGGGCAGTGACAGTGTCTTACGGTCGTACATTTCACGGGCTACTATCATCGGATCGTTGCCGATGCAGACTATAACCGCATCAGCTTTTTTTGCAAGCTCTGCGGCACGCACTATACCGTCTGATATGACCTCCTCGCAAAACAGCTTGTCATCGGTCAACCCGTACTGCCTTACAAGCGTCAGCTTTCCCTTTTCGTCAACGCCCAGAGCCTTGCCGAAATAGGTGCGGTACAGTACCTCATCTCCGTGTTTCTGCGGTTTCATTATTTCCTGCGAGAACCAGCGGTAAGTGCTTTCGCTGTCGCACTTACAGGTGTTTTCCGTTATGTATTTGTTGTTGTAAAGCGAACGGTACGTTGTTTCATTGTGGCCGTATTCCGCCTTTTCAAAAAGCGCCCTCGGATCGTCCTTTTCGTAAATCGCACTCACCGTATCGTCATCGGCAACGCCGAGATATTTTCCCGTCAGCTTTGATTTTATTACTATATGATCGCAGGCATTATCATATTCTGCTTTTCCGTATCTTTCTTTTATTCCATCAAATATTGTTGTATTATATGACGAATAACCTGTATACCAATCCATAAGATTGCAGTTACCATTCATACCGACTACAGCCACGCTACATTCATCATAAATCGGCAGTATGTCGCTATTGCGTAGTAATACCATCTGTTCCAGTGCTGCTCTGCGATTGAGGCACTTATGCTCCTCATTGTCAATCATCATCTCGCACACATCTGAGAATGGATGTTTTTCGTCAAATTCACCAAGTCTGAACCTTGCAAGCAGGCTGTTATACAGCGCTTTGTCTATATCCTTTTCCGACACAAGTCCGCTGTTCAACGCCTCAAACACCGCCGCCTCGACCACATCCTCGCAGTCGCTCATAACGTCCGTACCGTTCTTTATCGCAAGGGCTAACGTTTCTGCGTGGGATTCGCTGTATTTGTGGAACGTTACATTCTGCGAGAAATCGCCGCCGTCAGTTACCACGAATCCCAGTCCCCATCTGTCTTTGAGGACTTTCTGTATATCCGGATTTATAACCGCCGGGACACCCGAAAGCTCGTTATATGCCACCATTACAGAGTATGCTCCGCCGCAGGTTATCGGGCGTTCAAATGCCGCATAGTAATACTCGTTGAGCGTCCTCATATCGACATCGGACGAGGCAGTTCCACGCTCGTTTTCGGTATTGTTGGCGCAGAAATGCTTCAGCGTCGGGATGGCCTGAAGGTACTCCCCGTGCCTGTTTGCAAGCCCTTTTGTGTACGCCGCCGACATTTCTCCGGTCAGGAACGGGTCCTCTCCGTAGCCCTCCTCGTTTCTGCCCCAGAGCGGATTTCTGCACAGGTCAACGGTAGGTCCCCACAGCATCAGATGGCCGCTCGGGTGGCGTTTATTCAGCACCCGTGCCTCCTTGCCTGCCGCAAGTCCCGCCTTTTCCATAAGCTCCGTGTCAAACGTTCCCGAAAGCCCGATTGGCTGGGGGAATACGGTCGTAGGCTCATCGGGGTTTCTCGAAACATATCCCCTTGCAACCTCCGCACCGACATACCACTCGCCTATATCAAGGCGAGGCACAGCCGCCATATGACTTGACATAAGTCCTGCCTTTTCCTTGATTGTCAGCCTTGATAAAAGGTCCTTTACTCGCTCGTCAAACGACAGTGAGCTATCCCTGAATCTATACTTGTTTTCCATGTTCTCCTCCGTCTTGCAGTTGTTGGCTTTTTACGCAAACCACAATATACATTTATCATTATCATAGCATATGTAATCGTTTTCGTCAATAGCATTTTGTGCAATTTAGCAAAATAACGCAGTGCTGTTTTTAAGCATATCTGCGTTATTCCGTATTCATTTCAAGTCGGATATTTACTCGATTTTCGGCATCCATTTACCCTTCCAGGTATACAGTGCCATAAGCACAACGCCTATTACCCACGAAACAGGGTACAACAGATAAACGCCGTCAATAGTCGGGAAAAGCGGCACTACGAGCCATATCCAGAATATTCTGAAAATGCACATTGCGAACAGTAATATCAGCATCGGAGGAATGCTCTTGCCCGTGCCTCTTACAGCCCCCGCAAGCACATTCATTATTGCAAGCAGGAAATAGAACGGACAGAAGTATTTCATTGCGGTTTCGCCGCAGGCGGCTACTGCGTCATCGTTTGTGAAAAGCCTTAAAATCGGATCGGCAAACACAAGCAGCAGGATGCCTGTTATGACAGTATAAACAACGCCCATACCGAGTGCTGTCCACATACCCTTTTTAACACGTTCGGGCTTATTCGCACCGTAGTTCTGACCGACAAAGGTAGTCACCGCCATACTTATACTAAGCACCGGCAGGATGTTGAAGCCGTCCACCTTAAGATATGCGCCGAAGCCTGCTACCGCATCCGAGCCGAAGCTGTTGACGCTTGCCTGTACAAGCACGTTTGAAAAGGAGATGACCATATTCTGAATGCCTGTAGGCAGACCTATCTTTATTATCCTTATCGCCATATCCCTGTGTACCTTTATCTGACGGATAAACAGCTTATAATCCGCATTTACCCTCACCATATAGATTATAGCCATAACGCAGGAAACAAGCTGGCTCGCATCGGTCGCTATCGCCGCACCCTCTACGCCCATACCGAAGCCTTGTATCAGTATAAGGTCGAGCGCTATATTGACAACTGACGCCGCACCGAGATATAACAGCGGTCTTTTTGAATTTCCTGCCGCATTGAATATTCCGGCACACATATTATAGAGCACGTTGAACAGCAATCCGCCGCAGTATATCTGCAAATAGAGCGATGCGCCGTCAAGGATATTATCCGGCGTCTGCATCCATACGAGGAACAGTCTGCTCATAAATACGCCCGCAACCGTCAGCAAAAGGCCGATTATAACTGCGATTGCCATAGCCGTATGTACCGCTCTTTTCACATCGTCCTTACGCTTTGCACCCATGTACTGCGATATAATAACGCCTGCGCCGACCGATGCGCCCTGGCTGAACGCTATCAGCAGACTGACGATAGAGCCGGTTGAGCCTACCGCCGCCAGCGCCTCCTTGCCCACGCAGTTTCCTACTATTATAGAATCGACCGTGCTGTATAACTGCTGTAAGAGGTTGCCCAGTATCAGCGGCACGGAAAATATAAGCAGCTTCTTCCAGATAGAGCCCTCTGTCATAAGGACCGTTCCGGATTTCTTTTTCTCTTTTATATCTACGCTCAAGTTAAACTTCCTTTCTTCATCAATAAATATTATACTCATTTAAAAGAATATGTCAACTTCCGTTATCACTGACGTTTTGTGCCACAGCATATTGAACTGTGTTACAGATTGTGATAAAATGTAAATAGCAGAAAATACGCCGAAAGGATATGATAAATATGACAGACGAAAAGGAAAAAGCTCCCGAAGCTCCCGTACAGCCCAATGATAAAGGCGACTACAGACAGTCTGCCGACAAAGAGGAGGCTATATGGGATATGAAGCAGGAGCTTGAGGATTATATCGAGGATCAAGGTATTTATATAAGGCAGTAAAATATAGAATAAACCGATTTGCCCTTTCGGGATTGCTATGCGATAAGAAAAGGCTGTTCCGGGGTCGAAAGCGGATACAGATAATATGAAGCTGTATATATCCATGTTCCGCCCGATATTTCAAAACGTACCCGATGACATAAGAGAATCTGCAGGGGCGGCTGAAGAAACGCAAAAATAAGCTTGACAAAGCACTTTAACTGTGCTAAAATCATTTTTTGTGAGTTCGCAATATCCTCACTTTCCGTCAGAAGACGGATAAATCAAAACTACGAAAGGACAATTCAATATGCGAAACAAAAAAGTCCTGTTTATCACACAGGGAGCCGTTATCGCCGCAATCTATGTAGTGCTGACCTATATTGTCAGCCTGCTGGGGCTTACAAACGGCGTAATTCAGGTGCGTCTTTCCGAGGCGCTCACGATCCTGCCGGTGTTTACTCCGGCGGCAATTCCGGGACTGGTTGTAGGCTGTGTTATCTCAAACATACTGACCGGTGCTGTAATATGGGATGTTATCTTCGGAAGCCTTGCCACACTCATAGGAGCGGTAGGCACATATCTTCTGAGAAAGCATCACAGGATACTGTACCCCCTTCCGCCCATAATTGCCAATACTGTTATAGTACCGCTTGTACTGACCTATGCTTACGGTGTACCGGACGCATTATGGTTCTCGGCACTGACGGTATGTGCAGGTGAGGTTATCTCCTGCGGAGTTCTCGGTCTGCTCCTGTATCACGGACTGGACAACAAATATTGCAGACGTTTGTTTACCGCAAAGGTTTAACAAACAAAACAGTTTGAGCCGCTATGAATATATCATGGCGGCTTTCGTGCAACTTGTACATTTGTTAACGTTTTTTTGGTGTATTGCACCAAACACACCGCTTTACTTCTTGACTTATTACAGCATTTGTGATAAAATCTGATTATCAAAATGTAAATTCAAGAGGTGTTCCTTATGAAAAAAAATAAAGACTGGCTAAAAAATAAAGTGCAGAGCCAGGTAGTTGTAATAACATTTTTATGCGTTGTCTGCTGTATAATGATGCTGGCTACCATTGCTGTATGCACTGTCAACATTCTGACAATGGCAGGTCACGACGACCCTGTCTATCATTCTTCGATAATGCTGTCACTGATAATCGAGGGCATTTCGATTATCGTTACTGCGGCATTTATCCTGCTTTGCATTTATGTAAGAAAAGCAATAGTAAAGCCTATCAGAAAAATCAGCAACGAACTTAATAACTTCTCAGAGGGTATTCTTTCCGCTGAATTTGACGTCAAGATAAACGACAGCGATATAGGAAAGCTCGCAGGCTCGCTCAATACTGCAAAGTGGTATCTGAAGAAAATGGTCGATGAGCTTACATATCTGCTGACTCAGATGTCATACGGCAACATCAGCTTTACCATTAACTATGATTACAAGGGAGAATTTGCTCCCATAAAGTCGGCATTTGAGCAGATACTTGTAAATCTTAATGACTCGTTTTCAAGAATACAGAAGGCAGGAACTATGCTATACGATGCCTCCGAGCAGGTATCAAGCGGTTCACAGGCACTTGCACAGGGTACAAGCGAACAGGAAGCATCCATCCGTGAACTTTCAGACTATGTAAGCGATATTTCAGGCAAAGTAAACAAGAACGCCGAAAACGCAAAGAACGTAAGTGAAATTTCAGATACTGCGACCACTGACCTTAAGGAAGGCAATGCAGAAATGCAGAAGATGCTTGCCGCTATGAAGATTATAGACGAAAAATCAGCCGAGATCGAGAAGATTATCAACACTATCGACAACATCGCATTCCAGACAAATATACTTGCCCTTAATGCCGCTGTAGAGGCCGCAAGAGCAGGTGAAGCAGGCAAGGGATTCGCCGTTGTTGCAGACGAGGTAAGAAACCTTGCGAGCAAGTCCGCAGAAGCAGCACAGACAACAAGCGAGCTTATCGGCAGCACTATAGAGGCTGTTTCAAACGGCACGGCTATCGCAGATTCAACCGCACAGACTATCGAAAGTGTTATGGAACGTTTCAGCAATGCAAACACACTTATCAACGAAATATCGGACGGCTCGGCACAGCAGGCAACTATGGTTGACCAAGTGCTTTCAAGCGTAAGCCAGATTTCAGCGGTAGTTCAGAACAATGCCGCAACAGCTGAGGAAAGTGCAAGTGCAAGCGCACTTACAGCCGCTCAGGCGAAAGAGCTTCAGAAGATGGTTAAGCAGTTCCATCTGCGTGAGGACGGTCAGATTCATCTTGATGGGCCTACGGAAGAATAACAGAAATAGCAAACAAAGCAGGCTGAAAATGCCTGCTTTGTTTTTACGGAGAATTTTATGACTACACAGGAATTTGAATACAAGGGAATGCACTGCAAAAAATGGCTTTCCGATAACGAAAAGGCAAAAATACAGATAATTCACGGGCTTGGCGAAATGTCGGAATACTACGAGCAGTTCGCAGAATATATTACCGCTAAAGGAGTTTCGGTGTATCTTTGCGAATACCGTGAACACGGAAGGACGGCACTGCCTGCGGATATAGACAATATCGTTCAGACTGCGGCAAAGGAATGCGGTGATTTTTCGTCATACGTTCACTCGGAAAGTGAAACACCGCTGTTTCTGCTCGGTCACAGCCTTGGCGCACAGATGGCTCAATATGTTATTTGCCACTGCGATAGCTCGCTTTACAGCGGAGTTATACTTACAGGCTGTCCGTATATACATGATACGAAAGCGCTTTTGTCGGACATAGAAGCGGAAATTTCCGAAAAAGGCGCAGATGCTCCGAGTATGGACGTATTCCTGAAGCTGTTCGGAAAGGTTGCGGAGCCTTTTCCGGAAAAATGCACGGTATCCTGGGTGACATCAGACCTTGAGCGTGCTTTATATTATGAAACTCTCCCGTATACCAACAAAATGTACAGCTGTCGCTTCTACAGGAGCTTTTTACAGCTTGCGAGCGAAGTACAGCGCAAGGATTATCTTAAGAATGTTTCACCGAAACCGCCCTTTCTTTTAATGAGCGGAACACAGGATATGGTGGGCGATAAAGGCGCTTATGCGAAAGAAAAAGCCGGTCTTCTTATCGAAAACGGCTTTGATGTCAGACTTGAAATATTTGACGGAATGCGTCACAGCATACTGCAGGAATTGCAGAGGGAAAATGTATACCGTTTGATTTATGAGTTTATAAGAGAGAATATATAACTGAAGCATCCGGTTTTGTCCGGGAGCTTCAGATTGTAGAAAAAGTATGTTTTTATAAAAAATAGAGCAAATTCTCTATCCCTATAAGAACGCTTTGTGGGCTTTGCGTCCT